>JAEAMG010000208.1_pt1 | contig 89535 bp, 98 predicted proteins | sample 8958741 | NCBI WGS metagenome assembly JAEAMG01 (sample SAMN16933256, study PRJNA681125) | bioreactor sludge metagenome | isolation source: anaerobic bioreactor treating anionic surfactant - SDBS | place: India: Bengaluru | collected 2019-02-28
CACTCCGGCACGTGCGGCAGATTAGCATAGGGGAACGTTGAAATGTCAAGAAAAATGTATTGACAAGGCGCAAAATCCTGTGTTAGCTATCGCTCCCTTCCGCAGAATCAACATTTGTGGGGTTGTAGCTCAGCTGGGAGAGCGCTTGAATGGCATTCAAGAGGCCGCGAGTTCGATCCTCGCCAGCTCCACCAAATCGATTAAAGGGGTTAATAAGGTCCGTTAACCCCTTTTTCTTGTTGACATGAATCCCGTCAAAAAATCCGGAGTTTTTCGGCCTCATCTATCGGGGGTCAGGCATATCCCATCAGAATGGCAGCGAACATGGATGAAGACGAGCAGATTCGACGTTGAAAGGCTTTATGACGATCTTCACAGATAGGCTATGAAAACGCTTGACAATGTTTTTAAACACGGTGATAAACCAAAAAAACAGTGCGGCAGATTTGGGAAAGGAAAAGAAAGGCAACGCGGGCTTAAATCGACATCGCAAGATAGGGCAACGAAGAGAGGGGGGTTATATGAGCATGTTAAAGGAATTCAAGGAGTTCGCGGTTAAAGGAAATGTTGTGGACATGGCCGTGGGCATTATCATCGGAGTCGCATTCGGCAAGATCGTTTCGTCCGCGGTCAGCGATGTGATCATGCCGCCCATCGGTCTGTTGGTCGGAGGCATTGACTTCAGCAAGCTTGCCATCGTTTTGAAAGGGGTGGCAGGCGATCCGGCGGCCGTGGTCATTGCTTACGGCAAATTCATCCAGGCGCTTGTTGATTTCGTGATCGTAGCCTTTGTGATCTTTCTGCTGGTCAAGGCCGTCAACGCAATGAAACGAAAAGAGGAATCGGCTCCTTCGGCTCCGCCGGCTCCCTCCAAAGAGGAGACGTTGCTTGCGGAAATTCGCGATATCCTGAAGTCCAAACGATAAACTCCATCGAGCGTGGACACGAAGCCCGATCGCTTCATTTGCCCGGACCCGTAATTTCCGCTGGTCCGGGTTTCTTTTTTTACAGATCCTTGAGGTCGCGCGTGAATATGAGCCGCCCTTCCTTGATCAGGGCAGCCTTGCTTCCCTCGATCCAAGCCTTGATGGCTTCCGTCTTTTTCGATCTGGTCAGGTAGTTTGTGATCGCTGCTTTCTGGGCGGCAAACTCTTTTTCATCTGCTTTGCTCTTTTCCTGCAGCCGCAGGATCACGTAATTTCCGTCAACGGCGTAGGTCTGTTCCGGATAAGGTTTCTTTTCGGAGAGCTGAAAAAGCGCCTCCGTCAGCTCCGGGGAGGAACCCAGCTTGGGGACGGCGCCCCCGGGTTGGAATAGACCCGACTCCGTGATCTTCAGACCCTTTTCCCCGGCCACGGCCGACAGGGTTTCGCCCTTTTTCAGGCGGGCCAGCAGCTCATCCGCCTCCTTCTTCGCCAATCGCTTTGCTTCCGTTTCCCGATACTGCATTTCCGCATCGGCCTCAATCTCCTTCAGGCTCGGCAAATAGGGGGCCTTGCGCGTCTCCAATTGAACCAGGTAATATCCCTTCTCCCCCTGCAGCACTCGACTCATCTCTTTGGGCTCCAGGCCTGACACGATCTTCGAAAAATCCGCGATCGATTTGAATTCCGGCGGGGCGTCGTTGATCCGGAAAAGTCCGGTCCTATGAACAACCAGCTTTTTCTGTGCTGCATAGGCATCGAAGTTTTCCTCTTGGTAAATGGTGTCGTGAGCCTTCTTGGCCTCGTCCGAGGCCAAGGACATCCCACTGATCTGCTTCAACGCCACAATGATCCTCTCCCGAACCTCGTCAAGCGGTTGCGTTGTGTCGCCTTTCTTCCATTGACCCTTGTTCCGCTCATAATAATCGCTGATCTCCGCATCGGATATCTGCGCATTTGGGGCGTAATCCACCGCCATGAACTTCAAGTATTTGAGCTGAACCTGTTCGGGGACACGAAACAGCCCTTCGTGTGCCTTTACAAAAGCCTCCAGATCGGCCGGGTCAGGCTTGACTCGGGCAATAACAGCTTGAGGGGAAATCTGAACGAAATGAACATTGATTTTCTCGTTCTGCATCACGTAGAGGTCGTGAATTTCCCGTTCCGACACCCTCACCCCTTCCTGGATCAGATCCTCCACCTTGAGTGTAATCAACATTTTCTTCTGGAGATCTTCGAACTCTTCCGGAGACATCTTGTTTGTCCTGAGGGTTTGCTGATAAATTCTTTCGTCGAAAACCCCGTTTCTCTGAAACGCGGGATAGGCCAAAATTGCCGCCTTGACATCCTCGTCGGTCACTCGGATCTTCATCTCCTCCGCCTTCTTTACAATCACCGACTGGTTGATCAGGTTGTCCAGCGCCTGCTGTTTGAGGTTCAGCGTTTTGATCACCTCTTCCGTCAACTCCCGACCCAGGCGCTGTCGATACATGTCCAGCAGATTCTGGTATTCCCTCTGAAAATCCACGTAGACGATCGGTTTGCCGTCGATCATGGCGATCCGCTCCGCCCTCTGACTCCCGCCCATCGACCCGAAGTAGAAGATGAAGACAACCACGATGATCCCCAGGATGATCTTCATGAGCCAGTTTCTGGCGTGCTTTCGCATGAGGTTGAGCAACATCACTTTTCTCCCATTTTTGATGACAACCGTTTAACAAAAAGAAAACGAATCGACCCGAAACCGCCGGGCTGACTCATCATCGGCAGCGACACGCCGCGGCGTTCCGTCAATGTCGGGCTTAGTAGTATAGTCATTATGAAAATGCAATGATTTTTTAGAAAAAATGGATTGATCCCGGCCATAAAATACGATATAGATAAGCATTCCAGCGCGAGCATCCTTTCATTTCATTGCGCATGTCATTTTCTGGACCACATAGGAGGGGACGAACTTGATTTTTGATTTTATTTTAGGGAAGTTTTCCAACGATCTGGCGATTGATCTGGGGACGGCCAACACACTCGTGTATGTCAGAGGAAAAGGCATTGTTCTCAATGAACCCTCGGTCGTTGCCGTCCATAAGAATGCCAAAGGGGAAAAGAAGGTCTTGGCGGTCGGCACGGAAGCCAAAAAGATGCTTGGGCGAACGCCGGGCAATATCGTTGCCATACGGCCTATGAGGGATGGGGTGATCGCCGACTTTGACATTACGGAAGCGATGCTTCGGCACTTCATCCTCAGTGTCCACAACCGACGTGCCTTGGTCCGACCCCGGATTATCGTATCGATTCCTTCCGGGATCACCCAGGTGGAAAGACGAGCCGTCCGGGAAACGGTTGAATCGGCCGGAGCCAGAGAAATTTATCTCATCGAAGAACCGATGGCGGCGGCAATCGGTGCGGGTCTCCCCATTACCGAACCGATCAGTTCAATGGTTGTGGACATTGGCGGAGGAACCACGGAAGTGGCGGTCATCTCTCTGGCCGGAATTGTCTATTCAAAATCCGTCCGGGTTGCCGGAGACAAGATCGACGAAGAGATCGTCCAGTATTTGAAACGAAAATACAGCCTTTTGATCGGGGAACGGTCGGGGGAAATCATCAAAACGACTCTCGGCAACGCCTACCCCGATGCCAACAATGAGCCTATTAAGATGGAGGTCAAAGGGCGGGATCTGATTTCCGGCATTCCGAAAATCGTGGAGATCAATTCCGATGAAATCCGCGATGCAATCACGGAACCGGTCAACCTTATTGTGGACGCCATCAAGGATGCCTTGGAGAATGCGCCGCCGGAACTTGCCGGCGACATTGTCGACCGCGGCATTGTGCTCACCGGAGGGGGCGCCCTGCTCCGGAACATTGATTTGTTGATCCGGGCGGAGACGGGTCTCCCCATTACGGTTGCAGATGATCCCCTATCCACCGTCGCCAGGGGTGCCGGTATCGCACTGGACCAGCTGGATGTTCTCAAAGAGGTCACGTTTCAGGTCTGAGGTCCTGCGTCATTGTTTGTGGCTGAAAGATGCTGATCCCCAGGAAATACCTCCCCCTTGTCGTGGTAGCGTTTTTATTGCTCCTTTCCCTGGTTGTCCTCTCCTACAGCGCCGTCAGGCTGTCCGAAACCGGCTTTCTGAGAAAAATGGTTCTGGAAGCGGCGGTTCCGGTGGAAGGTGCCGTCAACAAGACCATTCGGGCCGTGGATGATGCCTGGAAGAGGTATATCTTTCTCGTCGGTATCGAGGATGAAAACAGGCGACTGCAAAGGCAAAACGCAGCCTTGAGCGAGCAACTCAACCGTTACCGGGAAGGGTACCTCGAAGGGATGCGCCTTCGAAAAATCCTCGACCTGAAAGAAGGGCTGTCCAACAAGGCCGTGACGGCAAGGGTGGTCGACCACAGCCGCGCCTCCCTGTTCAAGACAATCCTGATCAACAAGGGAACCGCGGAGGGTTTAAGGGTAGGGTTTCCTGTTCTGTCCGATCAAGGGGTGGTGGGACGGATTATCGAAACCGCCTGGCATGCCTCTCAGGTTCTGCTTCTGACGGACGGGAACAGCAATATCGACGGGATGATTCAAAGGAGCCGTGCCCAGGGAATTCTCCAGGGTGCAGGATCGGCGGGATGCCTCCTGAAATACATCTCGCGGGCGGAAGAAGTCCTGCCGGGAGATGTGGTTTTGTCCTCCGGTCTGACCGGTATATTTCCAAAGGGATTGATGCTCGGCGTGGTCACAGGCGCCACCCGGGCGGGAGACGGCCTCTTTCAAAAAATTGATGTGGCGCCGGCGGTCAATATCGAAAAGTTGGAAGAGGTCCTGGCACTGATTCCGGAAACAGGGAACGAAAAATGACCTTTTATCTTTTTTCACCCGTGCTGCTGTTTCTGTTGGTGATCCTTCAGGTCACGATTCTGGATCTATTTTCCTTTGGATGGATCGGGATGGAAATCTCCATCATCGTCGTCATCTATGCGGGATTTCACCTCGATGCCTTTCGCGGGGGCATATTGTCGTTTTTGCTCGGCTTCTTCATGGATTGTCTGACCAGCACGGTCTTCGGATGTCATCTGTTTCTGTATATGGTCATCTATGGCTGTTCCATGATTGTCGGGGAAAGAGTTTACGCCGGCAAACCGAGCTTGATCGCATTTTTTACGGCATTCTGCACACTTCTGAAAGGCATGATGATCATTCTCATCTACCGTTTTTTTTTCGGCTCGAATCTCCTTCATGAGATGCCGACGTTTTTTGTTCCACAGGCTTTGGTGCTCGGACTCCTTAGCCCCATTCTCTTCAATCTATTTCAACGCTTCGAGGTATTGTTGAATGTGGAAGATCGGCAGCCGTCTCGACGGATATGAGCCGGGTCGGTTTCGTCCTAAAATCAGAATCCTGTTTACGATTGTAACGCTTGCGCTGGTGCTTCTTGTGGCGCGACTGTGGTACCTGCAGGTCATCAATGGGGAGGAACTCCGGCAACGCTCTGAAAACAACAGTGTCCGGCTGCGCAAAATCAAACCGATGCGCGGTCTGATCATGGACAATGAAAAACGGATTCTTGTAGATAATCAGCCGGCCTTCGACATCGTCTTCGTCCCCAACCGGACAAATGACATACGTCAGGTGACCGACAAAATCAAACGGCTCTATACGGAGCGTTCCTTGACATTTCCCTCCCCCCCGCTCTCCTCCGGACACGTGAAACCGTTTGTACCCGTTCTCCTCGAACGGAATATCAGCATGGAAAAGCTTGCCTTGGTGGAAACCCACGCTCTGGACCTTCCGGGTGTGATGACAGAGGTTTCCCCTGCCCGGCAACACCTGAACGGGGAGATGACGGCGCAGATCATCGGCTTTACAGGGGAAGTGAGCCGTGAAGAATTGGACCGGGACGCCGCCGACAAGCTGACGGCGGGCGACATTGTAGGCAAATTCGGTATCGAGAAATTCCTGGATTCTCACCTTCGGGGGAAAAGCGGCGCCGAGCAGGTGGAAGTCAACGTAACCGGTAAAACGATCCGCTCTCTCGGCCGAATACCGGCGACACCGGGCGGCAATGTTGTTCTGACCATCGATTCCGAGCTCCAGAAGGCGGCATGGTCGGCCATGGACAACCGTGCCGGCGCGGTGGTTGTCCTGGATCCCCGGAACGGTTCCGTGCTCGCGCTGGTCAGCTCCCCTTCGTTCGATCCGAATCTTTTCAATGGAGGAATTTCCCGCGATGATTGGGAGAGCCTTTCGAATCATCCCAAGCATCCCATGGAAAATCGGTCGATCTCGGGGCAGTATCCTCCCGGTTCGACTTACAAGCCCATCGTGGCAATGGCCGCGCTCGAGGAAGGGCTGATCACACCCGAGACAACCTTTTACTGCAACGGCACCTTCAAGTTAGGGGATCGAGTCTTCCGCTGCTGGCAGGAAAAAGGTCACGGCCATGTCGATCTTCATCGCGCCATCGTGGAATCCTGTGATGTCTATTTCTATAATCTGGGGAAGAGGCTCGGTGCGGACCGGATCGCCTCCTATGCCAGGGCCTTCGGACTCGGTTCTCCCCTTGGAATCGACCTCCCCCGTGAAAAGGGGGGGCTGATCCCGACAAAAGACTGGAAGTTGGCCCGTTTTCGACAGGCCTGGCAGGCCGGTGAAACGATCTCCCTCGCCATCGGACAGGGATTCAATCTTGTCACGCCGATCCAGCTCGCCAATGTCTATGCGGTTCTGGCGAACGGAGGCAACCTTTACCGCCCCCGTCTCATCAAACAGATTGAAACCCCGGACCGTGCCGTCATCAAGGTTTACGAACCGGAAAAACAGGGCGTCTTATCGGTCAGCCCCCAAAATATTCAGATCATCAACCAGGCATTGTGGGGGGTGGTGAATGAAAAAGGGGGAACCGGATATATTCTAAAGAGGAAAGAACAGGATGTCTGCGGAAAGACAGGGACTGCGCAGGTGATCGGACTTCCCCAGGATTCAAAAGCCCGCAAGATGAGGCAAGTGTCCGGCAACCTGGGGGACCATGCCCTCTTCGTCTGTTTTGCACCTTATGGAAATCCGGAAATTGTGGTCGCGGTCATACTGGAACATGCCGGCCATGGCGGTTCGGCGGCTGCACCCATCGCCCGGAAGGTGATTGAAGCCTTCTTTGCAAAGAAACAGGTTCCAAGGACCACGCCGCAAATGCAGGAAGTCGCGAACGTTCGGGAGAGACATCCATCATGATCAAATTGGACCGCCGCCTTTTCCTGAACTTCGACTGGACGCTCCTGATTCTGGTTCTCGTCATCAGCGGCATAGGTCTGCTGAACATATACAGCGCCGGCTTCAGTGTCAGTGATACCCGCCAGACGCCATTTTATATCAAACAACTGCAGTGGATCCTGATCGGCATGGCGGGAATGGCCATGGCCTTCTTCATCGATTATCGTTTTCTCAACCGTCACGCGTACATCCTTTACGGCATTTCCATTATTCTTCTTCTCGTGGTCTTTGTCGCCGGTTATGCGACCCGAGGATCTCAGCGATGGATCGTCATTGGCGGTTTCACCTTGCAGCCATCCGAACTGGTCAAGCTCACGGTCATCCTCGCGCTGGCCAAATACTTCGACCATCGTCAACCCATCCGAGAACATCGTTTGACCGAACTGTTCATCCCCCTTCTGATCGTCCTCATCCCGTTTCTGCTGATCCTCAAACAGCCCGACCTGGGAACGGGGCTGATCCTGCTCATCGTTTTTTTTTCGATGGTTTTCTATGTCGGGCTGGACTGGAAGCTGGTGTGGGTCGGCGCAGCCGGGGCGGGCATCCTGATTCCGATCAGCTGGCATTTTCTCAAAGATTACCAGCGGGAGCGAATTCTGACCTTCTTCAGTCCCGATCGGGATCCGCTGGGTTCGGGATACCACATCATCCAATCGATGATTGCCGTAGGTTCGGGAGGGGTCTTCGGAAAGGGATTTTTAAAAGGGTCCCAAACCCAACTCAAATTTCTTCCCGAGCAGCAAACCGATTTTGTCTTCTCCGTTTTTGCCGAGGAGTGGGGTTTCCTGGGATGCATCGTCCTGCTGACCATGTTTCTTTTCCTGATTCTGTGGGGACTGAAGATCATGTTCCATTCCAAGGACTATCTTGGGGCGCTGATTGCCCTGGGGATCACCATGCTGATTTTCTGGGAGGTGTTCATCAATATCGGAATGGTCTTGGGAATTCTTCCCGTCGTGGGGATTCCGCTGCCCTTTCTCAGCTACGGCGGCTCGTCGATGGTGGTTCTGATGACGGCAATCGGTCTGCTGATGAACATCAGCGTTCGCAGATTCATTCTTCAATCGTCCTGAAAACGATCCGAAAGGAGAAATGTCATGTTGGGCAAAAAGATCAAGAAGGAAGAGGAGGAGGTCAGAGCCTTTCTGGGGAAAGGCGCTGAGTTCAACGGCAAGCTGATGTTCAACGGTTCGGTGCGGATTGATGGGGATTTCAAGGGACAAATCTATGGCAACGGCACGCTGGTGATCGGTGAAGGCGCCGAGCTCGAGGCCGATATCCGTGTGGACAGCGTCATGATCAGCGGCGAGATCCGCGGACAGATCGATGTCAAGAAGCAGGTCCGGATCTACTCGACGGGCAAGCTGTTGGGGGATCTCAACACGCCCGTCTTTTCCGTTGAAGAAGGGGCTTTCTTTGAAGGAAACTGCCGTATGACCCGCAACGAAGCCGAAGAGCAAGGCCTCCTTCTGGGCAACTTCGAAACCGCGGACAAGAGATGATTCAAACCGGCATTTTCGATCGGGAGAAATCTTCAATGCCTACTGCGGGATTCGATTTTACAAATAGGCCGCATACCCGCGGTCGGGGCTGGGGAAAATTCATGGCAGTCTTTTCTCTTGACAGTATGCAGGGAATGAGATAGAGACTTTGCCACAGATGGTGACCCGCGGTCATATACTGACCGCAGTTTACTTTCTGACTGTAGTGACCGGACCGAATCTGTTCCGTACATCCTCTTGAATTCAAAGGGGAAAGTTCAGGCGGTTCTTACAGGAACCAGCCGAAGATCTTAAATTCATATCCAGTCCGTTGCTGATTTATTGACATCTGGAAGGGTTGCTCCGGCAAACGGAATTTCCGTGGGAACGTTTTAGGGGTTTCGGGTGAACGTCAATCGAGCGGATCGATATCAGCAGACAAATCTCCCTGGACAGGCTCAGCAGAACTTTCATTTCAGTAAAAGATTTGGATGCGGGCATACGAGGTTATGTTCTCATCCCATCCGGTTTTTTTCGGAACGGATCTTTTTTGTGAGGTGACGGGCAGTGGTCAGTCTCGATTATTCTTTAGGAATCCAAATCATCAATTTCCTCCTGTTGATCTTCATTCTGAATCTTCTTCTCTACAAACCGATTCTCGGCTTAATTGAAAAACGAAAAAAGCAATTTGAAGAGTCCGAAACGGAAATCAAGCGTCTCCAGACCACCGTTGAGGAAAAGATGACGGCTTACGAGGAGAAGCTCCGTCAGGCCAAGACCGCAGCGATCGAACAGAAAAACGAGATTATCCGGCAGGGTGCCGAAGAGGCCCGGGCCGTCACCGATGCCGTCAGGGCAGAAATCCCCGGGATGATGGAACGGTTTCAGACCAAAATGGCTGTAGAGATCGATGCTGCCAACAAGATCCTGGCCGATCATTCCCGACAGCTCTCGGTTGAAATTGCGGAAAAGATTTTGGGAAGGAGTATTGGATAATGGGAGACACTCAACGGGTCCGGGTCATTTTTTTAACCGGTCTGTTCTTGCCTTTCCTGACGATGACGACGGCATATGCCTCCGGCGGAGGGGGTCACGAGGGGCCGAACTGGTTTGATTTTACCTGGCGTGTGGTGAACTTCCTTATTCTGGTCGGCGTTCTCTACTGGCTCTTGGCCGGTAAGATCAGATCCTTTCTGTCCGCACGGCGCGAGGGAATCCGTTCCGCCCTTGCCGAGGCTGTAAACGCCCGCAAGGAAGCGGAACGGAAGTTCAGTGAATACAATGAAAAACTCGATAAGGCGACAGGCGAAATTGATCAAATCCGACAGATCATCCAGGCACAGGGGCTTGCCGAGAAGGAAAAGATGATCGAGGATGCACGAAATGCCGCAAAAAAAATAAAAGAAGACACGGAGACGCGGATGGAACAGGAGTTCAAAAAGGCGAGTCGGGAGCTCCGCGTTGAGGCGGTCCGCCTCTCCACACAGATGGCGGAAGAACTTCTTCGAAAAAACATCCGTGAGAACGATCACGAGGCCCTGGTCAAGGACTACATCGAAAAGGTGGTGAAAAAGAATTGATCAGCAGCACTATCGCAAAACGCTATGCTCGGGCTTTTTTCGAGATCGCCGGTGAGGAAAAGCGCTACGAGGAATATTACCGTGAGCTGGGCCGGTTTTCCGCCGTTTTCAGGGAAAACAAAAGCCTTGAGGAATTTTTGGCCAATCCGATCTTCGCTCAGCCGGACAAGAAAGCGGTCGTGGAATCCGTCCTGGAAAAGATCCGTATCTCCCCTCTGACCGCCAACTTTTTGAAGCTGCTGGCCGACAAACGCCGCATTGAAATTCTTCCGGATATCGAACGCTGCTACCGGGAATTGATGGACAACGCGCTAAAAAAGGCCCGGGTAACGGTGAAGACGGCTTTTCCACTGAGCGGTGAGCTTTCCCGGCGCCTGCAGAGCGGCCTTGAAGAGCTGACCGGCAGGGAGGTCGAGATGACTGTTCTCGAGGAGCCTTCCCTGATCGGCGGCATTGTCGTCCGGGTCGGCGATACGCTGTATGATGGAAGCATCAGGGCGCAATTAAACAACATCAGGAATCTCTTGGGGGAGGAAATATAGGGCATGGAAACCATCAAGGCAGAGGAAATCAGCGAGATCATATCCAGACAGATCAAGGAGTATGAGAAGAAGCTGGATATCAGCGAAACGGGCACGGTCCTCTCCGTCGGCGACGGCATTGCACGGGTTTATGGTGTGGAGAACGCCATGGCGATGGAACTGCTTGAATTCCCAGGGGGAATCCTCGGGATGGTCCTCAACCTGGAGACGGACAACGTCGGTGTCGCGGTCCTTGGGGAGGTGACCCACATCAAGGAAGGCGACATCGTGAAGCGAACCGGAAAGATCGCTCAGATCCCCGTGGGCGAGGCCGTTCTCGGTCGGGTCATCGATGCCACCGGCGCACCCCTGGACGGCAAGGGCCCCATCGAGGCCACGGAATATCGCCGGATCGAAATGATCGCCCCCGGCGTGGTTTTCCGCCAACCGGTCAACGAGCCGCTGTACACGGGCCTTAAGGCGATCGATGCCATGACCCCCATCGGCCGCGGCCAGCGCGAACTGATCATCGGCGATCGGCAGATCGGCAAGACCGCCATCGGCATCGACGCGATCATCCGTCAGAAGGACACGGGCGTGAAATGCATCTATGTCGCGATCGGACAGAAAAAATCGACCGTCGCTCAGGTGGTCGAGAACCTCAGAAAGCATGACGCCATGTCCTACACCTGTGTCGTCGCGGCCTGCGCCAGCGATCCGGCCACCCTACAGTACATCGCGGCGTATGCCGGGTGCAGCATCGGCGAATACTTCCGGGACAAAGCCCAGGACGCGCTGATCATCTACGATGACCTTTCCAAACAGGCCGTGGCCTATCGCCAGATCTCCCTGCTGCTGCGGCGTCCGCCGGGACGAGAGGCTTTCCCCGGAGACATCTTCTACAACCATTCGCGCCTCCTGGAGCGCTCCGCCCGCGTGAGCAAGGAGTTGGGCGGCGGATCGCTCACTGCGCTTCCCATCATCGAAACACAGGCCGGCGACGTCTCCGCGTATATTCCGACCAACGTGATTTCGATCACCGACGGCCAGGTCTACCTGGAGCCTTCTCTCTTCTTTTCCGGCATCCGGCCGGCCATCAATGTGGGGCTTTCGGTCTCCCGCGTGGGTGGCGCGGCTCAGGTGAAGGCCATGAAACAGGTTGCCGGAACGCTGAAGCTGGATCTTGCACAGTACCGCGAGTTGGCCGCTTTCGCCCAGTTCGGTTCCGATCTGGACAAGGCCACGCAGGCACAACTCGACCGCGGCATCCGACTCGTTGAAATCCTCAAGCAGCCGCAGTTTACACCGATGTCGCTCGGTGAGGAGGTGGTCATCCTTTTTGCGGGCACCCGGGGTTTCCTCGACAAGTATCCCGTGGACAAACTTAAAAATTATGAACCGCAGCTTTTGGCCTTCGTCAAGGCAAAGTATCCGGAGATCATGAAGGAGATCGACGAAAAGAAGGTCATCGGATCCGAGCTCGACAAAAAGCTTCGTGATGTGCTGACCGAATTCGATTCGGTTTATGTCGCCGAGTAAAGTGCGGCGGGAACAGAGTAGGGAATCAGGGGGTCAGGTGTGAATGGCGGCACTTAAAGACATTAAACGAAAGATCACTGCTGTTCAGAAAACCAGGCAGATCACCCGGGCGATGAATATGGTGGCGGCCTCGAAGTTCAAGGCCGCCCAGATGCGCATGGAGAATTTCCGGCCGTACGCCGTGAAGTTCATGGAGGTTTTGAACAGCCTCGCACTCCGGGTGGATGCCCGGAGCCACCCGCTGTTGGCGGTCCGCGAACCCAAGAGGATCCGCGTGATCTGCATGACCTCCGACCGGGGTCTCTGTGGAGGGTTCAACAACAACCTGATCAAGGCGACCGAACGGTTCGTCAAGGAGAAGGTGCGGGAAGGCCGCGAAGTGGAGCTGATCCCCGTCGGCCGGAAGGGGCGCGATTTCTTCCGGAAAAAAATGAAAACCATCCACCCGCGGGCCGACGTCTTTGGCAAATTCAACATGAGCCTCGCCGTGAAGATCTCCGGAGACGTCATTCCGCCGTTCATCGGGGAAGAATATGATGAGCTCTATTTGCTGTATAACGAGTTTGTCAATGTATCGATTCAGCGCCCATCTGCGGTCCGCCTCTTCCCCCTCCCCTCCATTGGGCGGGAGGAAGAGATCGAGCCGGACAAGCGGCTCGACTACCTCTACGAACCTTCCGAAGAGGCCCTCCTGGAGAAGCTGCTGCCGATGTACGTCCATGTTTTGATCTATCGCGCACTGGTGGAAACCTCCGCCGGCGAGAACGGAGCGCGGATGGCGGCGATGGACAACGCCACCCGGAATTGCGAGGATCTGATTCAGAGCCTGACGCTGAAATACAACAAGGTCCGTCAGTCGGCGATTACCGCCGAGCTGATGGACATCGTCGGCGGAACCGAGGCGCTGGCCAAGGGATGAGGCATAGGGGCAGCCGGCTGCAAAGCCGGCGCCACTTCGATCATTGAAGGAGACGGGTATGAACATTGGAAGGCTTGTACAGGTCATCGGACCGGTCGTCGACGTCGCGTTCGAGGAGGGACAACTCCCCAGAATCATGAACGCAATCGCCATCACCAATCCCACGATCAATGACGTCGAGGACAATCTGATCGTGGAGGTTGCCCAGCACCTGGGAGACAACGTCGTGCGTTGCATCGCCATGGACATCACCGATGGTCTGGTTCGCGGGATGAAGGCCAAGGACCTCGGGGAACCGATCAGCGTGCCCGTCGGGCCGGAATGTCTCGGGCGGATCCTGAACGTGGTGGGTCGGCCGGTCGACGGACTCGGTCCGATCGATGCGAAACATACCATGCCTATTCATCGTGAGGCACCCACATTCCTTGAACAGGACACCTCCGTCCACGTTTTGGAAACCGGGGTCAAGGTGATTGACCTTCTCGTCCCGTTTCCCAGAGGCGGCAAAATGGGAATGTTCGGCGGCGCCGGCGTCGGCAAGACAGTCGTCATGATGGAGATGATCCACAATATCGCTCTGCACCACGGCGGTATTTCCGTATTTGCCGGCGTGGGAGAGCGGACCCGCGAAGGGAACGACCTCTATCTCGAGATGAAGGCTTCAGGGGTCATCAAACAGGCCGCCCTGATCTATGGTCAGATGACCGAACCGCCCGGCGCACGGGCCCGCGTTTCCCTGACGGCCCTGGCGGCGGCCGAATATTTCCGGGATGTGGAAGGGCAGGACGTGCTTTTGTTCATCGACAACATTTTCCGTTTCACGCAGGCCGGTTCCGAGGTCTCCGCCCTTCTGGGCCGCATGCCCTCCGCGGTCGGTTATCAGCCGACGCTGGCGACCGACCTCGGGGAACTGCAGGAGAGAATCACCTCGACGAACAAAGGGTCCATCACGGCCGTTCAATGCGTCTACGTTCCCGCCGACGACCTGACGGATCCGGCGCCGGCAACGACCTTTGCCCATCTCGACGGGACCGTCGTTCTCTCCCGGCCGATTGCGGAACTCGGCATATATCCCGCGGTGGACCCGCTGGATTCGACCTCCCGAATCCTGGACCCGAATGTGCTGGGCGTGGAGCATTACCAGGTGGCGCGACAGGTGCAGGTCACGCTTCAGAAGTACAAGGACCTCCAGGACATCATCGCGATCCTCGGCATGGATGAACTCTCGGAAGAGGACAAACTCACCGTGAGCCGGGCGAGGAAGATCCAGCGCTTCCTTTCCCAGCCCTTCTTCGTGGCCGCCCAGTTCACCGGCACCGAGGGCAAGTTTGTCACTGTGGCCGACACGGTTCGGGGTTTCAAGGAGATCCTGGAAGGGAAACACGACGATCTGCCGGAACAGGCCTTTTACATGGTCGGCGGCATCGACGAGGTTGTGGAGAAGGCGAAGAAACTCGCCGAATAGCCGGGGGCTCTGATGGCTGACGAATTGACACTGGAGATCGTGACGCCCGAGAGGGTGGTTTTCAACGGCGTTGTCGAAGAGGTGACCATCCCGGGCACGGAGGGAGAGTTCGGCGTGCTTCGCGGCCATGCCTCGCTGCTGAGCTCGGTCGATGTCGGGGAACTCGCCTTTGTCCGGGATCACAAAAAGACCCGATTTGCGGTGAACACCGGATACGTTGAGGTTACGGCTTCCAAGGTTACGGTTCTCGTGGAAACCGCGGAAAGAGCGGACGAGATCGACGTCGAAAGGGCGCGTCGGGCCAGGGAACGGGCCGAAGGAAAGATGGCGAAGCTGTCGAAAGAGGATGCCGATTTCGAGAAAGCAAAACTGGCATTGCTGCGAGCGGTGACCCGGCTGAACGTTTCCGGGAAAGCCTGATTAATCCTCTGGCTGCACGGATATTTCGACAATCTCAAATTCCCGGATGCCGCCCGGGGTGCTGACGCTCACTTCGTCACCCACGCTTTTGCCGATCAACGCCCGGCCGATCGGCGAGGTAACCGAAATCCGGTTCTTCGTCAGGTCCGATTCCAGAGGGCCGACGAGCTGGTAGGTGATCCCCTTGCCGGTCCCGATCTCCTCGATCGCGACCATGGTGCCGAAAACAACCTTCTCGCAGGTCAGGTTCTTCAGATCGATGACATTGGACATTGCCAGGTTGTTTTCCAGTTCCTGCATCCTGCCGTGAAGATAGGACTGCCTCTCCTTGGCCGCCGTATATTCGGCGTTCTCCGACAGATCCCCATGTCCCCGTGCAATCTCAATTTCCTTGATGTTCTGGGGTATGGAAACGGTTTTCAGAATCTCCAGTTCCCGCTTCAACTTTGCAAATCCGCCCCTGGTGATCGGTATCTTTTTCATGTAGCTTCTTCTCCAACCCGCATGACGCCTTCCCTCACCGGCGAGGCGTACATCCGGCCCGTCGGCCGTCGCATGAGGTTTGATCCTTAGTCGAGAAAATCCGGGGTGTCAAGCAGGAAATGTGCGGGAAACGAGCGGGGGGAGAATCATTGTCACCGCCTGGAATCTGTGTTACAAAATAGCCGGCTCTGGCTGCTTTATGACAGGAGGTCCCTGTGGAACGGCGGAACGAAGGCCAATTTTAGCGACCCGGATGTAGAAAGGATACCCATGACCCGTGTTCGATCCCTATGAGCGTAATATCAATTATTTGCGTGTTTCCATCACCGACCGGTGCAACCTCCGCTGCACATACTGCATGCCGAAGGAGGGACTGTCGCGGATCGGTCACGACGACATTCTTCGCTATGAAGAGATCCACCGGATCATCCGGATTGCCGCAAAGACAGGGATTACGAAAGTCCGAATCACCGGAGGCGAGCCGTTGGTTCGTCGGGGCGTCGTGCAATTCGCAGCCTCGTTGCATACGATCCCGGAATTGACGGACATCAGCCTGACAACGAACGGCATCCTTCTCGAAGACTTTGCGGAAAGTCTCTTCCGGGCGGGAATTCGGCGGATCAATATCAGCCTCGATTCCCTCGACGCTGAAAAGTACGCCCGGATCACCCGCGGAGGGGATATCCGCGCCGTTCTGCGGGGGATCATGAAGGTGCGGGAAATCGGATTCTCTCCGATCAAGATCAACATTGTGGCCATCAAGGGGTTTAACGACGACGAGATTCTGGACTTTGCACGTTTGACGCTGGAGCATCCGTATCAGATCCGTTTCATCGAGCTGATGCCGCTGGGACATGCAGGGATCGAGAATGACGGCCTCTATCTTTCCAATGCATTCGTCCGGGAACGGATCGAGACCCTCGGACCGCTCGAACCGGTCAACAGCCGCGGAAACGGGAATGACGGGCCGGCCCGCATGTACCGAATGAAAGGGGGGATGGGGGAGATCGGTTTCATCAGTCCGATCAGCAGCCACTTCTGCCGCTCCTGCAATCGTCTCCGCCTGACCGCTGACGGCCAGCTTCGGGCCTGCCTTTTGTCCGATAACGAAACGGACCTCAAAGGACCCCTTCGATCGGGTTGCGGGGATGGAGAATTGATGGCGCTGATTGAGGGAGCGATCGCCCGGAAACCGCAGCATCACGAAATGGCCTGCCATGAAAGTCAGGTCAAGAAATGTATGAAGGAGATGCAGCAGATCGGCGGATGAAGAATCCATTTGGATCGGCGATCGGGCCTGTTGGCGGTAAAAAACAACGGAACTCTGCCCCTTGACCGATGATCCCCGGATGAAGAGGGGAAACAATGATGACCGTGGGATCGACGAAGACAACTGAAAGATGACAGCCACCGACCGTTACCTCGACGGAAGAATAAAGAGCCTCATCCTCGACATGACGGAGCCTCGGACGGGGGAGAGACTGCTCGATGTCGGATGCGGAAGCGGAGAGCATCTCGCTCTCTTCCACCGGAAAGGGTGTGATGTTACCGGAATCGATTCCTCTCCTTTCCTGCTCGATCAAGCCGCACAAAGGCTTGGAAGTCGGGTTGAACTCCGGGAAGGCCGGACGGAAGATCTCCCCTTTTCCGACAACGAATTTGACATGGTCACCTTGATCCATTCCCTGGAATATGCGAACGATCCAAGGATTGCGATCGCAGAGGCCATCCGGGTTTGCCGGGGCCGGATTTTCATCGGGGTGATCAACCGCTGGTCCCTGATCGGCGCACAGGGGAACCTGCAGCGCCTCTTTTCCCCCTTGGACTCCCCAAAGCCCCGTTTCTTTCACCTCGCATTTCTGACCGGCTTGATCCGGCGGCAGCTCCCCGGGGTTCGGATTCGATGGGGCAGCGTCATCTTTCTCCCATGGGGGTGGTATGACTTCGCCACCTCGTTGGAAGAACTTCTCCCGGTGATGAACAACCCTTTCGGCGCCTTTTTCGGCCTCACCTTTTCGGTGACATTTTCCTTCCGGACCATCCAGGAGATCATCCGGAAACCCACCCCGCTTTCCGCCGAGGGCAGCAGGCCGATGCCCGGAGTCGTTCGGGAATACAAGAAAAAAATGGTCGCGATCCGCGATGAATGGGAGCATCCAAAATGATTCGTGAGGCGCTTTTGTATGAAAAGGAAAGGGAGAACCGGGTGAGGTGCGGCCTCTGCGCCCACCGCTGCCGTATCGATCCCGGAAGGCGCGGCCTTTGCGGCGTCCGCGAAAACCGGGAGGGAACCCTCTTCAGCCTGATTTTCGGGACCGTGCTCGCCGAAAACGTCGATCCGATCGAGAAAAAACCCTTCTTTCATTTTCTGCCCGGTTCCCGATCCTTCTCGATCGCGGCGGCGGGATGCAATTTCCGATGTTCCTTCTGCCAGAACCACGAGATTTCACAAATGCCCAGAGAACAGGGCCGGATTGCCGGACGAGAAAGGACGGCCGCCGAGATTGTGGCGCAAGCCGTCAGGAGCGGTTCGAAAAGCATCGCCTATACCTACACCGAGCCGACGGTTTTTTTGGAGTTCATTCTTGAAACCGCGGGGATGGCGAAGGAAAAGGGGCTGAAAAATGTTTTCGTGACCAACGGCTACATGACCCCTGAGGCGCTCTCACGGATGGCACCCTGTCTGGACGCGGCAAACGTCGATCTGAAGTCATTCCGCGATCGCTTCTATCGCGAACAGTGTGGGGCGCGGCTCGAGCCTGTTCTCGACACATTGAAAAGGATGAAGCATCTGGGGGTCTGGGTCGAGGTGACGACTCTGCTCATTCCCGGGCTGAACGACGGGGAAGAGGAGCTTCATGAACTTGCCGCCTTTGTGGCCTCCCTTGGGAAGGAGACCCCATGGCACGTGAGCCGCTTCCACCCCCAGTACCATATGACGCGAACGCCGCCCACACCGGCCGCGGCGATCCAGCGGGCGGCACAGATCGGTCGATCCGCGGGCCTGAAGTACCTATACAGCGGGAATCTGCCCGGCGATGCCGGGGAGAACACGAACTGTGCGCGGTGTGGCCGGCTTCTGATCGGCCGCTGGGGTTTTTCCATCGAATGTTTGGAGTTGAACGGATCGGTCTGTCCCGGCTGTGGAACGGCGCTGGAGGGAATTTTCGAATAATCGACCGTCAACGTTCCTTTGCGGGATGTTCTTTCCCGGAGAAAGCGGAATCATGGACAAAGAGAGTGATGAATTCTGGGAGGTGGTCGCCACAGCCTCCGGAATGACGCAAGCGAATCTCATTACGGGTCGGCTCGAAAGCGAAGGCATTCGGACCCGACTTCGTTACGAAGCCGCCGGAACGATCTATGCGATTACCGTGGATGGCCTGGGGGAGGTACGGATTCTGGTTCCCGTGCCGGACTGGGAACGGGCAAAAGAAATCCTCTCTTTTTCCTACGACGATGGCGATCTGCCGTGGGAAAAGGCTCGATAAAGCGAAAATCCGCAGCCATCCTCCTCATGGAGGTGCCGCACAAAATGAAAAAAGACTTGAAAAAGTACTGCGACCGCGCATTGGCGGGCGGAGCAACGAGCGTCAAATCCATTCAACCTTCCAGCGTGGTCACGGCACCCTGGGTGAAATGGAAATGTCAGTTCGGCTGCGGCGGTTACGATTCCAACTATTGCTGTCCTCCCCATACCCCCACACATGAAGAGACGAGAAAGGTCCTTGATTCCTATCACAGAGCGCTGCTGCTTCACATCAGGACCAAATGCAACCCCGGCAGGGAGAGACTCTTGAGAAAATATCGGCACGGATTGGTTGACCTGGAGGGGCAAATGTTCAGAGACGGCTACTACAGGGCATTTGTTTTTCTGGCCGGTCCCTGCGATGTGTGCAGCCAATGCGGGTCGGTTACGGGCGAGGCATGCAACCATCGTCACAAGGCAAGGCCGTCCATGGAGGCTTGCGGCATTGATGTGTTTCAGACGGCACGGAACAACGGTTTCCACATTGAAACCCTGACGGATGAAACGGAGCCCCGGAATACCTTTTGTCTTATGCTGGTGGATTGATCGAATCATGGGGACACCCGTACAATGCATAAAAATGTCCGTGTCACCAGCGAGAGTCTTGCGATGGGGCGCCCTCAAATAAAATGATGAAGATCCCTGAAGAGTGTGGTATCTAAAGCGAGACGTATGGAAGGGAACCAACAGGATTTGACCGTTCTATATCCGTATCGACAGCGCGCTCACCGGAGAGATTCGGGATGACGTTCTTCCCATTCAGACGCAAAAACACTGAGAAACAAAGCTTGCGGGACAGGCTTTTCCTCATTGAGATGTTGATATTTGCGCTGCCTCTTTCCGTCTTTCTGTATATTCTTTACCAGGGAAACTACCGTTTTGGCGACTCCCAAGTCATATTGTTCGTCATCATTGTTTTTTTAATCCTCGCGGGCATGATCGTCATTCGGCAGATCCTGGAAAAAATTTCCTTTCTCGCCATGTCCTTAAAAAGGGCTGAATCGGGCAACGCACTTCCAGTGGATATGCAAAAAGACATCGTTGAATTGCACGAGATATCCGCCTCGCTCAACCATCTCATTTTGAAGTTGGAACGGGTCAAGGAGGAGCTGACCCAGAGATCATCGGAACTGTCGGCGATCAGGGATCTGACCGAAATAATCAAGGTGAATTTGAGTATCGACGATCAGATGAATCTTCTGCTGGACAAATGTATGGCCGTAACCGGCGCGCAAGTCGGTTCCGTTTTTATCGTCGAACCGGAAACAAGCCAAAAATATCTGGCAGCCCAAAAATCCACTCCCATCCCTGCGTCTGAACTCTATCGTTTTCGCGTCTGTGCAGCCAGGGGACATCGTGAAGAATTGACAAGAGAGCCCCTCATCAACATTGATCAGTCCGTGGTTAGGGCAACCCTTTTGGAGAAAGGCCCCCTGTTGGTCCGGAACATTTCTGAGGATCCGAGAACATTAAAAGCAAACGATCCCAAATATGGCTCACCCTCATTTCTGAGTATGCCCATCATTACGGGAGGAGCCGTATCAGCGATCCTGAACCTGGCCAACAAGAAGGAAGGTCAACTATTTGATGAAAATGATGAAAGAGTCCTTGCCATTATCTTGAGGGACATTGGTTTTGCCATAGAGAATACCATGCTGCAGTTCAGAATCAAGGATCAGCTGGAAAAAATGAAGACTTGCGATTTTGAGCTGGAGAGGGCGATTGAAAAGCAGAAACGGGCGGAACGGATATTTAACATCTATATGAAAAAAATATGATCCCGTTCCGGATGGAAACAGCGAAAGGAAGCTATCAAACCCGGCAACTTGCGCCGTCTCTCGGGCTTCCCCTCATGCGACGGATCCCTTCTTGATGCCGGAGATCTATCGCATTTTTAGAACACCAACACGAAAGTCGTCCATGGGTGCAGGGGTATCGATGAAGCCGGTTTATTTCCGGTCCCATTTCCCCTCCGTGCGCAGTTCCCGGACGATCGCCGTCGCCCTTTCCCGAAGATTGAGGTAATCGGTTTTCGCGACCCGGTTCAACGGAATCTCCCCCGGTTTGAGAATCACGACATGAGAGGGACGCGAATACGCGGAGATGTCCGCGCACGCGGCAAGAACCTCATCGGGGGTAATCGCCTTCTCCTCTTTGGCTTCCACAAAAGCCATGATCCCTTCGCTGAAAACCTCGTGTTCGACACCGACGATGGCGACCATGCCGGCTCGATCTTTCAGCTTCTCCTGGATATGGTTTTCCACATCCTCCGGGAAAACCTGATATCCCTTCGGTTTGATGACAAGCTTCGCCCGGCCTGAAAAATGGAGCCCCTTCTCGTCGTAAAAACCGACATCGCCCGTATAGCAGAAGCCGTCCTTGGAAATCGTCTTGGCCGTATTTTCCGGATCTCCCAGGTAGCCCAGGAAGATCTGGGGGCCGGAGAAGCAGATCTCCCCGACCTCCCCCCGCGGTTTTTCCGATCCGGCCGTCCCGTCCGCCTTCATGAAATCGCGGATCGTGATCGGGCAAAGGGGTGAATCGTAGCCGATCCCCTGGGCCAATTCGTCCACGTCGGCGTCGACATTCGTATAGGTACAGAAACCGGCCGTTTCCGTCAGCCCCAGTCCCGTTCCGATCCGGGGCGCCATCGCCTTCATCCTGACCAGAAATTCTCGAGAAACGGCCTGGCCTCCATAGATCGCGAAGCGAAGTGACGAGAGGTCGTGCTTCCCGTAATCGGCAAGGCGCCATTCCATGTTGAAAAGCGCCGGAATCTGGCCGATGATGGTGGCCCGGTGCTTTGCGATCGCCTCCAGCGAAAGCTTTGCATCGAAGATGTGGAGGATCACCGCGACCCCGCCGCCGAAGAGAACCGTTCCGAGCTGCTCCGTCGTGCAGCCGACGTGGGAAGGCGGCAGGTTGATCAGCATCCGGTCGGATGATTTCATCTCGAACCCCACACAAAGCCCGATGTACTGGACCAGGATATTCTCGTGGCATAAAAGCGCCGGTTTCGGAGAACCGGTGGAACCGGTGGTGAAGATGATGAGACAGGCATCGCGCTTGCCGACGATATGACGGGCCTTTTTCACCCGGCCCGTAAGAAGATTCAAGAGGTAGACCTTCTTGATGTCCCTCGTGAACTCGGCAACCCCCACCGCACCCTCCATGATCTGGTCGGCCTCTTTCTGGAACTGCACCCAGTGACGGATGCCGGGGCACGCGGCCATCACCTCTCGGATGGTGGGACGAAAATCGACGACCGGCGTTTTCCCCAGGAAAAAGTATGCCTTTGGTTTCATCTTCTGCATGCAGGTGATGATCTCCCCGGCCTTCAGGCGCAAATCCAGCGGGGCGACAATCAAACCGATCCGGTAGCAGGCATAGATCAGATAGATATGTTCCTTGAGGAGCGGCAGGCTCGTGGCGACGATATCCCCCTTGACCAGGCCGATGGAGAGAAGCTTGGCCGCAAACGCATTGACGGATGTGTCGAACTGCTTCCAGGTCACCGTTGCGCCGGTGTTGTGCTCGATGATCGCCGTATCCTTCGGCCGCTCCTTGGCATAGAGAGCGACGTAGTCGGCGATGTTCGGGAGCAGATCCCGATACATCCGTCGGCAAAGTTCGTCTTTCTGAAGATCCTTCATAAGGTTCGCCTTTCTGTGATGAATATTTTATCTTATCCGACCAGACGGGGGTTCCGGGCGGCCGCGGTCTCATCCAATCTTTTGACCTTGCAACGGGCCGGCGCCTCCCGGACGACCGCAGGATTTTCCGAAGCCTCCCGGACCACGGAGCGAAACGCTTCGATGAATCCGTCGATTTCCTCCTTCGTTTCCGTCTCCGTCGGCTCGATCATGATTGCCCCATGCACGACGAGCGGAAAATAGATCGTGGGCGGATGGTACCCGTAGTCCATCAATCGCTTGGCCATCTCCAGCGTGGTAATCCCCAGGATCTGCTGTTTGTGGTCGGAAAAGACGCACTCGTGCATGCAGGGACGATCAAAGGCCAAATGGAGAACGTCTTTGAGTTTTGCCCGGATGTAGTTGGCGTTTAGAACCGCCGTCCGGCTCGCATCCAACAAGCCGTCCGGCCCCATGCTGAGGATGTAGGCATATGCCCGGAGCAGAACGCCGAAATGGCCGTGAAAGGCCAGCACACGGCCGATCGATTCGGGAAATTCCTCACTCAACCTGTAGAGCCCGTTCTTTTCGACAACGCGGGGAACGGGCAGAAAACGGGCCAGATCCTTCCGGACGGCTACCGGTCCCGCACCGGGCCCGCCGCCCCCATGGGGCGTGGAGAAGGTCTTGTGGAGGTTCAGATGCAGGAGGTCCACACCGATCTCCCCCGGCTTCACGATGCCCATCACGGCATTCATGTTTGCGCCGTCGCCGTAAACGAGGCCGCCCCGTTCGTGGACGATCCGGGCAATCTCACGGATGTTCTCCTCGAACAGACCCAGCGTGTTGGGGTTGGTGATCATGATCCCCGCCGTTTCGGAATTCATCAGCGCCGCCACGGTTTCAGGGAGAAGGATGCCGTCCGGACCGGACGGTACCGGGACGGGGGCATAGCCGCAGAGCGCGGCGCTCGCCGGATTGGTGCCGTGCGCCGTGTCGGGGATCAGGATCTTGGTCCTCTGTCTCCCCTGGCTTCGATGAAAGGCATGGATGATCAGCATCCCCGTCAACTCCCCCTGAGCGCCCGCCGCCGGTTGGAGCGTCACCGAATCGAAGCCGGTGATTTCGGCCAGGTGCCGCTCCAGCTCGAACATCAGCTGCAGCGCCCCCTGGGACAAAGCGGCCGGCAACAACGGATGGGCTCCGGCAAATCCCCGCAGACCCGCCAGCTTTTCGTTGATCTTGGGGTTGTACTTCATCGTGCAGGAGCCCAGAGGGTAGAAGCCGGTATCCACGCCGAAATTCCAGGTGGAGAGCCGGGTGTAATGGCGGACCACCTCGATTTCGCTCAGATCCGGGAAATCGGGTCCGTCCCCCGTCATCTCCGCGGGCAATGGGCTGGACGGAACATCTCTTTCAGGCATCGAGAAGCCGCGGCGCCCCTTTTTCCCCCGCTCCCAGAGCAAAGGCTCGTTCAGGATGAGCCCGGTGGTTCCGATCTCTTCGCTCATGCCGCCACCTCCCGGACCAGGAGGTCCATCTGCTCCCGGCTGATGGTTTCCGTCACGCAGAGGAGGCCGTAGTCCTTCAGCTCCGGATAATCGGCGCCCAAAGGCAGACCGGCGACGATCTTCCGGTCAAGCAGATGGCGGTGCATGGCATCAAAGCCTCCGGGAAAACCGACGACGAATTCGTTGAATGTGGAACCGGAAAAACGGATCGGGCAGCCCGCGTCCCGCAGGGCATTCTTGAGGTATTGCGCCTTGTCGCGGTTGAGACGGGCCAGTTCCCGGATGCCGGTCCCCCCGAGGGTGGCCATATACATGGCGGCTGCGAGCGCGTTGAGGCTGTTGTTGGAACAGATGTTCGACGTCGCCTTCTCACGGCGGATGTGCTGCTCCCGCGTGGCCAACGTCAGGACGAAGCCGCGTTTCCCCTCCCGGTCCGTCGTTTGACCCACGAGGCGTCCGGGCAGGTTCCGCATAAACTGTTTCCGGCTCGCCAGCATCCCCAGCGCCGGCCCGCCGAAGGTGCGGGAAATGCCCAGACTCTGACCCTCCCCGGCGACGATGTCGGCACCTTGGCTTCCCGGACTCTTCAGCAGCCCATAGGACAGCGCCTCGGTAAAGCCGGCGATGAGAAGCGCACCGACCGAATGGGCCTTTTCAGCCGCCGCCCCAAGGTTTTCAATGCATCCGAAAAAGTTCGGCGACTGCACCGCGACGGCGGCCGGATCCGAAATCTCCCCGAGGCGGGAAAAGTCGGTGAGCCCCGTTTCCGCAAAGGGAAGCTCCAGGAGTTCATAGCCGGTGGGTGCGAAGTAGGTCCGGACAACCTGACGGTAACGGGGGTGGATCGCGCGGGAAAGGACCGCCTTTTTCTTTCCCGTGATGCGGATCGCCATCAGCAGCGCCTCGGCCAGTGCCGTCGCGCCGTCGTAATGGGAGGCCGTGGCAACCTCCATTCCCAGAAGCCGGGCCGTCAGCGTCTGGTACTCGTAGATCCCCTGCAGCGTCCCCTGAAGCATCTCCGGCTGATAAGGCGTGTAGGAGGTGAAAAACTCGGATCGGCCCAAAAGCGAAGAAACCGCGGCGGGGATGTAATGATCGTAGCTCCCGGCCCCCAGAAACAGCAGGTATTCCGGGGAAACGGCCATCCGTTCGGCCAATTGTCCGACCTGCCGCTCGAGCGCCCATTCGCTCATCGCCGGCGGCACGTCCAGCGTCCCGCTGAAACGGCATTGCGACGGAACCGACGCAAAGAGGTCATCAAGATTGGGCACACCGATCCCGCTGAGCATCGCAGTAATGTCCTCCGCCGTGTGGGGAAGGTAACTCATTTATGATTCCCCTTTCAGACCAGCGAGGTAGCCCTCCACGGTCAGCAGGTTCGAGAAGGCGGCAGGATCGTCCGGTTTCACCAGAATCATCCAGCCGTCACCGTAAGGGCTCTGGTTCAGCAGAACGGGGTCATCGGCCAGCGGGCCATTCGCGGCTGTGACCTCCCCGGAAAGCGGCATATAGCATTCCGAAACCGACTTCACCGATTCCACCGTCGCAAAGACCGCTCCCTGAGCGATATGCGCCCCGACGGACGGCAGTTCGACATAGACGATATCCCCGAGCTGGTCCTGTGCGTAATCGGTAATCCCTATACGCGCCGCATCGCCTTCCATGCGGACCCATTCGTGTTCGGCGCTGTAACGCAGCTCCTCCGGCAGTTCGATTTCCTCGATCTTTTTCATCATCCCTCCTTATATCCGTATCATCAGCGGACAGACTTCAAGATGCCGCTATATCAGTCGGTGCAGTTTTGCCATCAAGTCGGCGAACATATCCTCCGAAAAGCAGTAACGCATCGTCAGGAACCGCTTGCGGAAGGCGGCGACCTCTTTCCGGACCGGACGTCCGCCGACCACGACGTCATGGATGAACTGGGCCAGCGTCCGGAAATCTTCCGGTCCCATGCCGAACCGGGTCATCTCCTGCACACCGAGCCTCAATGCGCCGGCCGCAGTGAATCCCTCCTCGTCCGGCGCGGCCTGGTAGTTGCAGATGATGTTGCTCTCCTCGAGCCGGCGTGCCGCCTCCACCGCGCGGGCATATTCGACCTTCACGATCACCTGATGGGTTTCCGTGAAAGAAATCTCCGGATCGCCCGCCACCCGCAGGCCCGCATCCCGCAGCGCGCAGGCGAAGGCCTTTGCATTCCGGATCACCGCCTGCTGGTAGGCATCCCGGAAACAGTTCATCTCGTAGGCGGCCATCAGCAGTCCCAGCAGGGTCCCCAGGTGGTGGTTGCTGACGCTTCCCGGAAAGGTCCGGTTCTCCACGGACTCCCAGAGCGCGTATCCCCTGTCCTGTTCCCGCCAGTTTCCGGCAACGATTCCCCGCTGCGTGCCGAAAAAGGTCTTGTGCGTCGATCCGGTGACCAGGTCCGCCCCTTCGGCAAATGGCTGCTGAAAGTAGGGCCCCAGCAGTCCCAAAACATGGGCCATGTCGTACAGGACGATGGAATCGATTTTCTGCTCCCGGAGGAAATCCCGGATCTCCCGGACGGGTTCCCGGTGGAGGACCATGCTTTTGCCGAAGATGATCAGTTCCGGCCGGATTTCGTCGATGATCCGACGGGTTTCCTCCACATCGATTTTGTAGGGATTTTCGGGCAATACCGGAAAGTTCGCAACGGCCGGTTTTTCCAATCGCCTGTCGTATCCGACGAAGTTGTAGAGGGCGCCCATGGGTTGTGCGCTGAGATGGCCCCCGCGGATGATGTGGTTGTTCAGAACCGAGCGGATCCGTCGGGGTTCCGTTTTTCGATCGCCCCGGTTCAGGTAATCGACCAGGCCGCTGAAGACCACGGCGTTGGCCATCTGTCCGCTCAGCACCCGGACCTCGACTTCCCGACATTCAAGATAGCGATTCATCTCTTCCTTGAGCAGTGTCTCCGCATGGTCGATGAAATCCGTCCCCTGGTAGTAGAAGACCTCCGTATCGTAGTAGGAACGGAGAGAGCGGTGTTCCGCGTATCGGAAGGCAGGATCCATGACCGTGAGTCGCCGCACCATCGGGGAAACGGTCTGTTCGGAGGGAATCAGATTGATGCACTCGGTCTGGCGCCAAAGGGTATTTTGAATCGTCTTCTCCAGCAATTCGAAGGTCTTCTCCTGCCATGCGCCCGCGAGCGGTTTTTCCCGCTCTTCCGCGGGGCGCCGGACGATCGGCATCGCATAGGGGGGGGCATCGGAGCGCAGATGCCAGGGAACCACGACCGCATCGATCCGCGTTCCCCGGATTTCGATCTCCACCGGATCGTCCTTTTTCAGGCGGCTGTCGGCCATCATGAGACCAATCGCCCGCATCTCCCGTTCGCCGGTAAAATGCGTTGAAAGTCCGGTACCCGCGGTTTTCCAGTACGGCACCATCGTTCCGCTCGTCACGAAACCGATCTCTTCGCCGTTCTTGAAGACCCGGAATCCTGCCCGGGCAATCCCCTTCCCGCGGAGGGCAAATGGAACGACCCGCCGGGGAAGGTCCTTCAATGAACTGTAGTCCTCATCCTGGAATTTCTTCAGCGCCGCGAATTGAATAGACAGGGCCTCGCGGCCGACGAAGTCGCCCTTCAGCGGGGACAGGCTTACGGCGAAGCGGGACAGCGGACAGGCGAAGATGGGGATTTCTCTCCCCGAAGGCTCTTTCCCCAACTCATGGCCGAAAAGAGGCAGCCCGGCTTCCAGTCTCAGTGTATCCCGCGCCCCCAATCCAATCGGGACTGCACCCTTCTCCAGAAAAAGATCCCAGAGCCATTCGGCGTCTGCTGACGCAACGAAGAATTCAAAACCGAGAGGTTCACCCGTATAGCCGGTTCGGGAAACCAGCACTTTCTTCCCGTGAATGGAGGAAGAGCGGATGGCATTCTTAATCGGTTCCGGCATCCCGCCTGCACCGATCAGCTCATTCAACATGGCCCGGGAGGCCGGTCCCTGCAGCGAGAGCATGGCCAGTGATTCGGAGACGTCTTCCAGTCGGGCTTCGGGGAAACGGGACAGCATCTCCCGCAGATACGCCCAATCGGCCGCCCGATTGGCGGCATTGACGACCAGCAAGTACTCGTCCGGCGTGAATCGGTACAGGTAGGCGTCGTCGATCGCTCCGCCCTGATCATTGGGAATGATGGTGTACTGTGCGAAACCGGTGTCCAACGCAGCCGCATTGTTGGACAGGACATGCTGCAGGAACGGAACCGCACCGGCGCCGCGGACGATGAATCGGCCCATGTGGGAGATATCGAAGAGTCCGGCCGATTTCCGCGTGGCGAGATGTTCCTCGACGATTCCGGTTTTGTACTGAATCGGCATATGCCAGCCGCCGAAGTCGACCATCGTCGCACCGAGCGCGACATGCCGGTCATGCAGAACGGTTTTGTGAAGCTCCATCATTGATTTTGTCCCCACCTTTCCTCCTCCGATGCTGCCACAACCATGCCACTTCTTGCATTCAACGAACGGATCCGCCTACAGGATATATGGAACTTTCAGACGGTAGCTCTTGTACACCACAAACGTTTCGGCGGATTGCACATCCTTCACCTGCGACACCTGCTCGGTATAGAAACGCAGCAGGTCATTTTCATCGTTCAGCAGGACCGTCAGGAAAAGGTCATATCGGCCTGTCACCACACATACGGATACGACGTTCTTCAGCAGGCTGAACTCTTCCCCCTTGGTGACGAGGTCCATGGAGTTGAGTTTGATCCCGACCAACGCAACGCGGTGACCCTGGATTGCCTCCGGATCGACCAACCCCGCAATCTCCAGAACCCCCTCGTCAACAAGCTTGCCGACCCTTGCCCGAACCGTGTTCTCCGTAATGAAAAGATCTTCAGCGATCTTTTGAAAGGACTTTCTTCCCTCTCGCAGATGTTTGATGATTGCCAGGCTGGTTTCATCGATTTTCATGTTTTCACCGATAAATGAAATATATACAGGATTGATCAAAAGATCAATCCAATATTTATATATCATTGTATCCCTCAGAATAGTGTGATAATATTTCGGAAAACACATTTTTCGTGACAAGATGAGAGGATCATATGCCGGCATTTGATATTCTGGTGATCGGTGCGGGACCGGGAGGTCACGAGGCGGCCATACGGTCGGCAAAGCTGGGTCTGAAGACGGCAATCATCGAAAAACAGGGGTGGGGCGGAACCTGTACCCACCGGGGATGCATCCCCACCAAGGCGCTTCTGGCATGCAGCCGGCGCTATTCGGAGCTGAAGAAGCTCGGCCGGATGGGGGTGAGCGTGAAAAACGCGGCCTTCGACTATGCGGGGATGAAACGGCACCAGAAGCAGATTGTGAACATCTCGGCACTGGGGGCCGGGAAATCGCTCCAGGAAGCCGGCGTGGATAGGAAAGAAGGGGTGGGGCGGATCGTCTCCCCGTCCGAGGTGGAATGGACCGCACCGGACGGCCGCAGCGAACGGCTCTCGGCCCGGAATGTGGTGATCGCCTGGGGTTCGGAACCTGCCCTGCCGCCGGGCGTGCATCCGTCAGAACGGATCCTGACCTCCGATGGTCTGCTGGCGTTGCAAGCCCTTCCCGAAAGCATCCTGATCGTCGGCGGCAATGTCATCGGCGTAGAGTTTGCCACATTTCTGGCCGAACTCGGTGTCCGGGTGACCCTGATCGAAATGATGGAACGGTTGATCCCCTTGGAGGACGAAGAAGCTTCCGCTCTGCTGACGCGGGAATTGAAGAATCTGGGGGTCGTCATCCATACCGGAATGCGGTTGGAGGCCNCATCGGGCCATGTATCAGGGTAAAATCCTTGCCCGCAATCTTTGCAACAACCAAAGCATCCCTTTCCGGGAAGAAACCGTCCCATCCGTCATCTACACCCACCCCCAGGTTGCCCGAGTCGGTTTGACGGAGGAGAATGCGCGGAGAAGGGGCATCGTTGTGCAGGTTCACCGGGCGGATTTCGGCGCCAACATCACCGCCCGCACATCCATCAAGGGCCCCGGTTTCGTCAAAATCCTCTTCGATCGGGAGAAACTGGTGGGGGCGACCATCGCCGGCGATCAGGCCGGAGAGCTGATCGCGCCCCTCAGCCTGGCAATGGCGGCGGGGCTTGACCGACATCAACTTGAAGAATGGATCATCCCGCACCCGACACTGAGCGAGTTGCTGCGGATTTAAGAAAAAGGAAAAAAATCTTCTTGACTTTTCATTCGGCCTATCCTATGAGAGCGCGCAAGCGGGAATTTAAGGTCAATTGCTCCGCTATACAAATGTGCTAAAGTGCCGGATAAAAGATCAAAACCCGCGCTTTGGCGCGGGTTTTCTGTTATTGGCCAGCCGTCGTTGCAAACCGATTCGGCATCTTTGCTGCGGGCCTTGAGGCGACCCTTTCAGGGATTTTTGAGCACCGCCCGACCCCACCGAAGCTTCCGGGAGAGTCGCTGCTGCATAGACCGTTGGGAACCGGAAAAACTTTCATTCAAGGAGAAGAAGCATGCAAGTTTCATCGGAAAGCATCAAAGTGGGGCATCCGGACGTCGTCGCGGATGCGATTGCAGCCAACATCATCGCCGCCATTCTCGACCGCGAGCACAGGAAGGGGATGGACATCAACACCATGCCGCACTGCGGCATCGAGGTCTTTCTCGGCAAAGGGCTCTGCGTCGTCGGGGGCGAGGTGAGCACACGGGCCTGGATCGATCTGGACAAGTGCGTCCGGGAGACGGTCCTCGGTATCGGCTACAACGACTCGGCGGTCGGCCTGAACGGCAACTCCCTCGGCGTTCTCAACGCCATTATCCCCCAGTCGCCCGACATCAACATCGGCACACGCGCCGATGCGGGAAAATACAAAGAGATCGGCGCCGGCGATCAGGGGATCATGTACGGTTTCGCCTGCAACGAGACGCCTGAGCTACTCCCTCTCACGTTTGTCCTTGTCAACCGGATGATGCGCGCCTTCGAAACCTGCGGCGACCCGGTTTTTGCACCGGACGGCAAGGGGCAGGTTTCCGTGGAATATGACGAAAAGACCGGAAAGCCGGTCCGGCTGACCAAGGTCCTGATGTCCAACGCCATCGACTACCGGTTCGTAAAGGGCAAGAACGGCTGCGCGATCGAACGGAAGGCCCGCAAGATCGCCTTCGACAGTCTGAAGGGCTGCGTGGACAAGAACACGGAGTTTTATTTCAATCCAACCGGGGAGTGGCAGGCGGTCAACTCCTGCAGCGCGGCGGATTCGGGGGTTACCGGCCGAAAGCTCGTCGTCCAGTTCTACGGCGGCTATCCCGGCGCCCAACTCGGGGGCGGCTCCGTCGTCAACAAATCGCCGGAAAAGGTGGACTGTTCCGCCGCTTTCGGTTCTCGATATGTCGCGAAGAACATCGTCGCCGCGGGCCTCGCCGATAAGTGTTCCGTTCAGCTCGCCTACGCGATCGGGATTGCCCGTCCCTTCTCGATCTATGTGAATACCTTCGGCACCGGCAAGATCACCGACAAAAAGCTCGAAAGGATTATCGAGAAGCTTTTCGATCTGACGCCGGCCGGGATGATCCAGCGGTTTGACCTGTTGAACAGCGACATTTACCGCCGGATCCCGCGGACGCTCTTCCTCGACGACTATCCCTGGGAAAAGACGGACATGGTAAAGCCGCTCAAAAAGGAGGCGGGGCGATAGACGAAATCCCGTTCATGATGAGCTTTGGAAAACATCAGCCCTATACGCTTCGGGGATTTTTTCGAATCCGAAAAGCTTTCGTGAACGCTTTGGGCATACGATTTCAGCTTTTCTGAAGGGATCCTCCTCAAGAACGGGAGCGCCCCGTGGACGGTTGGTCCTCGGGGCGTTCCCATTCCTTTCGGGATGACAGTTGGGGCGTGAATCAGAATCGAGGATGGCCGAAACGCCAAACGTCTGTCATGGGAAAGGAAAAGGGCTCTCCGCCCTTTTCCCTTTTAGCCAGTCTCGGTCACGACATCCGACGTTAATCCTCCAATTGCGTCAGCTTGCTCCCACTCTTTGAAACATAAATATGGGAAAACGGTTCCCCCACGGAGCCGTGCCAATGTTTTTCTCCGGCCGGAATCAGCACAACGTCCCCCAAGGTCACCGGCCTCTCTTCCTTTTCCGTGGCCACAACACCGCGTCCCGCCGTAACGATCAGGATCTGTTCGCAATCATGGGAATGGAATTTGTTCCGGACGCCTTTCCCGAAGTTGACGACAGTGGCCACGAGCTCCCTGCTGTCGGGAATCAACACCTGTCGTGTCACATCCGATCCGGTAAACAGCGGATTTCTAAAAGTTTCTTTTTTGCTGTCCTTGATTGTAACGACTTTCATCTCATCCTCCCTTTCACCCTTTTACTCCTTCGTCGAAACAGGCTTTCTTAAAAGGATCCGACATCCTCGGCTCGGCGGGAATCGTGGGATCATACCGGATAGAGCCAATGCCGGAAATGTTCGTCACCTCCGGAGGTGATCAGGGTCATCCGCTCGAAAAGCCTTCGCGTGACCGGGCCGGGAACCTCCTGTAGAATCCTGTCCCCCACCTGACGGACCGGAATGAGTTTTCCGACCGTCCCCGCAAAGAAAATCTCCTCCGCCTCGACTATGGTTGACGGATCCAGACGACCTGCAAAAGTTTTCATCCCCATTGTCTCCGCCACCTCGAGGAGTGTCTTTCGCGTGATGCTGTTGAGGATCGTTCCCAGCGACGACGTCAGCAGGCGCCCTCCCCTGACGAGAAAGAGCGATTCCGTTCCACCCTCGGCGATGCAACCTCGGGTATCGAGCAGGATGGCGTAATCGAACCCGAGGTCCCTTGCCTCCGTCCGGGCCACAATCCCGTTGATGTAGTTGGCCGCCACCTTGGCCTCGATCGGGACAGTCTGCGGATCGAGCCTTCGCCATTTCGAAATGCACGCCGTCACGCTTCCATCTTTCGGCTGCAAGGATTCACCGAGGTCTCCCGCCAGGTCAAATACGAAGATCGCTACCTGGAAACGTTTCCCGGGGGGGAGTATTTTGAAGGCGATCTCGGGATAAAAGCCGACCAGCTTGATAATCCCTTTTTTCAAGCCGTTGCGCCGGACTGTCTCCAGGACCGCCTCCTGCAAGCCCGAGGCGGACAGCGGCGGTTCCATGTCCAGCAGTGCGGCCGAGTTCCGAAAACGGGCAACATATTCATCGAGACGGAAGACGGCCGGTCCGTTCGGCGTATCGTGAAACCCGATCACCTCGAAGATGGACGAGCCCCGCCCGACGCTGTGACTCATGATATGGATCTTCGCATCATCCCAGGGAACATATGTCCCATTTACAAATACCGTGCGTTCCTTCATCATCCTTTTTTCTCCTCGCAAGTCCGCCCGCGCATCTTTCAGAGACAGGCGGCTTTGTTTATTTTCGCTCTCCATGACGGGAAAAGCATCGGAATCGGACGACCGGCCGGAAAACCTTCTATCGTAAGGGTCAGGCCTCTGCCGCTCAATCCAGGAGCATGTCTTCCGGAACAACGGAAAGGCCGGCAAAAAGCCGACGCTCCAGCGCCTCCGATTTCTGCCAGAGGAGCATCAGCATCTGCCTCCGCTCGGCCGACAGGCCGTATCGTTCGACAATGTATTCCATCCTCTCCGAGAGCGGGACGATCCGGTCATGGAGCACCCGCTTGTCCGCATAATTGACGATTTCGGCCTCGTCGGGCAAGGAAGATCCGAAATAACGATCCAGTCGGACATGTTGGCCGACGATGCGGCCCACTTCAGGGTAGCCCATTTCCGTCAACATTTGCTTTCCCGTCTCGGCATGGTCCTCCCCGGTGCTGAAGCTGCGGGTCTTGGTAATGTCGTGGAGGAGCGCCGCCGCCCGGATCAGATCACGGTCGAGTCCGTTCGTCTTTCGATGATCCGCTATCCAGAGAGAGACCCGGCAGACCTGCCGGGAATGGGCTATGATGTTTTCGAGCATTCCCGTTTCGGCAATGAGCCGTTCACATTCCACGGCGGAGGGGATTCGAATGCGTTCCGATTTCATGCGCAGTTTCATAACAGATCGGCCGAAAAATCGCCAGCGGATTCCACAGGCGGCGGGGAGAACGGCGTCGCCGCAACGAAGGATCTATCATGGACTGACGCGTTGCCTTTCAACCAGTGCCTTCAGGATCGGAACCGCACGGTCCAGCTCCTCTTCCGTGTTATCCCTTCCGAAGCTGAATCGCACCGTACCCGCGGCAAATTCCTTCGGAACGCACAGTGCCGCCAGAACCGGCGAGATGCCGGTCTGGCCTGCCGCGCAGGCCGAACCGGAGGAGACGGCGATCCCGCGCAGATCGAGCGCCCGGACGAGCGCTTCCCCGGAAACCCCGGCAAAAGAGACGCTTGACAGGTGCGGCAGCCGTTCGGACGGATGCCCGTTGATGCGGATGTCAGAAATCTCCGCCCGGATCCGCGTTTCAAGTCCGTCCCGGAGTTTCTGCAGATGGGTCCGTTGTGTCTTCAGATCGCGTAAAGCGATCTCGCATGCCTTCCCAAGCCCTACGATGCCCGGGACATTCTCCGTCCCGCTGCGGAGGGCCCGCTCCTGATGACCGCCAAATCTGATCGGCAGCAGAGTCGCACCGTTACGGACATAGAGCGCCCCCGTCCCCTTCGGTCCATAGATCTTGTGACCCGCGATGGAGAGGAGATCGACCCTCAGATCCGCTACCGCGACCGGAATCTTTCCGATGCTCTGGACGGCATCGGTGTGAAAACGGATGCCCCGTTCCCGGGCGATGGCTCCAATTTCGCGAAGCGGTTGGATGGTCCCGACCTCATTGTTGGCATGCATCACCGTAATCAGGAAGGTCTGTCCGGTGATGGCCCGCCGGACCTCGTCAGGGTGCACCCGCCCCTCTCCATCCACCGGAAGGAACGTCACAGCGAATCCGAGTTCGGCAAGGTGGCGGCAGGCCAGTTCCACAGCCGGATGTTCAATGGCGGAAGCAATCAGGTGTTTTTTCCCATCCCTTTGGGCGAAGGCGCTCCCGAGGACGGCAAGGTTATCGGCCTCTGTCCCGCCGCCCGTGAACACAATCTCGGAAGGGTCCGCACCGATCAGAGCGGAAACCTGTCGGCGCGCTGCCTCGATGGCCTTGCGGGCGAAGCGCCCTTCGTAATGGCTGCTGGATGGATTTCCGAAATGGTTCGCAAAGAGGGACATCATCGCGCCGAGCACCTCTGCATGGATGGGTGTCGTCGCACTGTGGTCGAAATAGATCCTCTCCATTTTGGACTTACGCGATCGTCCAGGTCGTGGCATCCGGCCCGTCCCGGAGCAGCACGCCCTTTTCGGCCAATTCGTTCCGAATCTCATCGGCCCTGGCCCATGCCTTTGCCTTTCGCGCGGCCAATCTTTCGGCGATCCGCTGCTCGATCTCGGCAACCGCCAGGCCCCGTTTCGCCGCCTCCCGTTCACGGTCGCTGTGGAGGTAATGATCCGGTTCCTGCTGAAACAGACCCAGAACGTCACCGATCCCGAGAAAGGTCTTTTCCGCCTGCAGCAGGACGCCGGATGAGACGACCGGCTTTTTCTCCGCCATCGCAGCGTTGATCATCCGAACGGCATCGAAAAGGTGGCCGATGGCCCGTGCCGTGTTGAAATCGTCGTCCATGGACTCGGCAAAGCGTTTAGGAAGAGTCTCCAGTTGAACGGCCGTTTCTTTATCCCTTTCCGCAGATACAGCCTCCGCCCCGTTTCCACCCGACTCGTCCTTGAGTGCCTTCAACATGGAATAGATCCGATTCATCCCCTGGCGTGCCTCATTGAGGGCAGAGTCGGAAAAATCGACGGGGCTGCGGTAATGACTCTGGAGCAGAAAGAATCGCAGCACCTCGGGGTGATACTGCTGCAGAATGTCCCGGATGGTGAAAAAGTTTCCGAGGGATTTTGACATTTTTTCACTGTTCACCCGGACAAAACCGTTATGAACCCAATAGCGAACCGAAGTCTTGCCGGTTGCCCCTTCCGATTGCGCGATCTCATTTTCGTGGTGCGGGAAGATCAGGTCCTCACCCCCGCCGTGAATGTCGAAGGTATCGCCCAGATATCGCCGGCTCATCGCGGAGCACTCGAGATGCCAGCCCGGCCTTCCCCTTCCCCAGGGGCTCTCCCACCAGGGCTCCCCCTCTTTGCTTGCCTTCCAGAGCGCGAAATCGAGAGGGCTGCGTTTCTTATCGCTGTCGATGCGGGCGCCGGAAAGCATCTCGTCCAGGTTTCTTCCGGAGAGTTTCCCGTATCCTGGAAACCTCCCGACGGCATAATAGACATCCCCATCCATGGGATAGGCCAGATCTTTCGCAATCAGATCGCCGATGAGCCTGATCATCTCGGGGATGCTCTCCGTCGCTCGCGGCGAAAACGTCGGCGGGAGAACACCCAGCGCCGCCATATCCCTGTCGTGCTCCCCGATAAAGCGCTCGGCGATCTCGCCGATCCCCGTCTTCTCGCGCCTGGCGCGGTCAATGATCTTGTCGTCCACATCCGTGAAGTTCTTCACGTAAGTGACGTCCCAGCCCTTGGAACGGAGATGGCGCGTGATCACATCAAAAACGACCGCCGAGCGGGCATGCCCCACGTGGCATACGTCATACGCCGTGATCCCGCATACATAGATCCCGACTTTCCCCTCCTGCAGCGGTTGAAATTCCTCTTTCTTTTTCGATTGGGTATTAAAGATTTTTAACGCCATCGCACCTCCGGATGATCAGCAGGCCGCCGAACGGGTCTGCAGAAGAGAATCGCCGCCAACAGGAAATCAGGGATAAAGGGCCACTACGGGGAGACCGGTTGTTTCGGGAAGATCCGACATCAGGTTCATGTTCTGAATGGCCTGGCCGGACGCCCCCTTGATCAGGTTGTCAATGACGGAAACGACAATCAGCCGACCGGTGCGCTTGTCCACAGTTACGCCGATATCGCAGAGATTGGATCCGACGACGGAGGAGAGGTTCGGGAACTGACCTTTCCGACAGATCCGGACAAACGGCTCCCCATCATAGAAATCACGATAGAGGGCTATGACCTCGTCAATGTTCGCATCTTTCTCCAATCCGGCGTAGATCGTGCTGAGAATGCCTCGCTTAACGGGCAGAAGATGCGGGGTAAAGGTGATCCTCATGGCCCGCCCTGCGAGGAGACCCAGTTCCTGCTCGATTTCCGGAGTGTGCCGGTGGTTGCCGACTTTGTAAGCTTTGAAGCCTCCGTCCACCTCGCAGAACAGCGACCCGATCACGGGTTCCCGGCCCGCCCCGCTGACGCCCGATTTCGAGTCCACGATTACCGAATCGGGATCGATCCAGCCGGACCGCAGGACCGGCGCCAGACCCAAGAGGATGCTCGTCGGGTAACAGCCGGGATTGGCGGCAAGACGGGTTTTGCGGATCTCCTCCCGGTGCGCCGCGAGGTCGCCGCTACAACCTTCACCTCCGGGTGGGCAAGCAGCAGCCTGATCAGTTCCTGTCCCGTATAACCGCTCCCCCCGTAGATACCGACTCGGATCACTTCCTTTTCCCTCTGAAATCTGGTTGAAATCGGGATTCAAAAGAAAAAGGGAGGCCGCAAGCCTCCCCTCTGAACTTATCGTTTGGAGAACTGGAATCTCTTCCGGGCTCCGGGCTGGCCGTATTTCTTTCTCTCCTTCATACGGGAATCCCGCGTCAGGAAACCGGCCTTTTTCAGGACGGCCCTCAGATCCGCATCATATTCCACCAACGCCTTGGAGATCCCATGCTTGACTGCGCCCGCCTGACCGGCTATGCCGCCCCCGTCCACGCTGATGTAAAAATCGAGAAGACCTTTTTTGCCCGTCATCTCGAGCGGCTGTTGAATGATCATCTTCAGGCTTTCGCGCGTGAAGTAGTCGTCAAAATTCCGCTTGTTCACCTGCCAGACGCCGGTGCCTTCCTTCATGTAAACCCTGGCAATGGCGCTTTTTCTTTTTCCCGTCGCATAAACCCGTTTTTCCGTCATATCCCTCTCCAGATCTTCTTCACAAGCCCGATCCATCCACTCCGGTCGATGTTACAGCGTCAGAATTCGCGGGCACTGTGCCGTATGGGGATGGTCGCCGCCGGTGTATATTTTGAGCTTTTTCAGCATGGCCCTCCCCAGCGTGTTCTTGGGAAGCATCCCTTTGACGGCTGTCCTCAATAACTCCTCCGGTTTTTCTTTCAGCATCCGACCCGCCGTCGTCGTGCTGAGGCCGCCCGGATACCCTGAATAACGGTAATAGATCTTGTCCGTCAGCTTTTTGCCGGTCAGACTGATCTTCTCGGCGTTCACCACGATCACGAAATCCCCGGTATCCGTGTGGGCGGTATAAACGGGTTTGTGCTTTCCCCGAAGGCGGTGGGCAATCTCGCTCGCCAGCCTTCCCAGCACTTTATCCTCGGCATCCACAAGATACCAGTCCCGAGGAACCTCCCCCTTCTTTGCCTGATATGTCTTCATGATCTCACCCGGTACGCATGAATTCGAACAAGTATAAATATGAAAATTCTGCACCCTTGTCAAGGAAAAACCTGCTTTCCGACCCGAAAAAAATCGAATATGCCCCCCTTCCCCTAATTCCCTCCTGTCGAGGTGGAAGAAAGGGTGCTGCTGAAATCCAGCGATCCTATCCCATACAATGTGAACAGGAACATCACCGTCTGATCGTCCGTCGTTTTCTGCAACTGGAGCTCAACGTTCCAGCACTGCTTCCGGTACTGGATGCCATAGCGGGATTCGATTTCCTTATCATTCAGCCTGTCCTGTCTGAGAACGTAAGTGGCACTGAGGGAAGGAGTGATTGCCGCCCTCAATGCAAGGTTGACCTCCTCCAGCGCATTCAACGTGTATCGATAACCCACGGAGGCGTAATCGCCTCGGTTGTCCAACAGGGTCAGGTCGTAATTGGTCTGCCACCACTTGCCCGAATTCACGCTGTATACGTTTCGCGCCTGAAAGGAGAGATATCGAAACGGATTCATAGGGCCCGATTTTTGCCGGCAGGTACAGGGTCGGATTGATGTACCCCAAATGCCCCTTCTGCCCCTCGTCGCGGTGGAAATAACCGTAGCCCGATGTGAAGGCGAGTTGAACGGGACTGCCGAAGAGGGGCTGGCGGAAGCCCGTGAAGGTCACTTCCGGATAGGACTGCAACGTCCAATCGTTGTCGGGGGACGAGAAATCATCCGTGTAACGCGCCAGGGCCGTCAGATTGTACAAGGTCCAGTCCTTCGTCAGACGAACCGTGGAATTGAGGGAGGCGAGGGATTCATCCCCGAGAAAGGAGATGCGCCTGAACTTGGTCTCCGTGCCGGCCGTATAGTGATCCAGATAGTAGTTCGATGTCGAAAAATCCTTGAAATACCAGCGGTCCGACACACGGTTGATGTCGCTTCGCAGATTGAAACCGTTCGCGAAGGTCGTTTCGTGATTCAGGTAGAAAGACCATCGGTTCTGACTTTCCTGCCAGTCGCGGGCCATGTTCCCGCTGCCGTCCTGAACATGCAGGCGGTCGTTGATGAAATCTCCGTAGAGGGTGCCGAAGCTGTTTTGACCCAGAAAGTAGCGCAGCTCTGCCCCTTCCTTAAATCCCCTTTTCTCCATGTAGCGCTGGTAAAACGTGGCGTCGGCATTTTCGGAGATGGCCCAGTAGAAGGGAATTTCCACATCAAGGCCGTTCTTATCGCGAGAGTAACTGAAGCGGGGAAAGAGAAGACCGGACTGGCGCTCCGTCTTCACCGGAAAGATGAAATAGGGGGTGTAGAGTATCGGAAGGTCCCGGACCAGGAACCGGCCATCCCGAACGACTCCGTAGCCGCCCATGGTCACGTCGAAAACCCTGCCCGCAATGCGCCAGTCGGGCGCGTCGCCGTCACAGCTGGTGCACGTGGCATTTTCCAGATGGTAGGTTACCTCGGCCTTCTTTTCGATCCTTTCCCCTTTGATATAGAAATGGTTTTCGGCGATAAACATCACGCCGTCGTTCACCGTTCCCGTTCGCGAAACGATATTGAACGAGACCTGTTCCCCCTCCAGGACGTCCTGATCGCTATGGAGCAGAACATGGCCGACGGCCAGTGCCTGGTTCGTGGCATGATTCAAGGTAACGGTGTCGGCCTTCAGATACCCCCCCGAAAAGGTGATCAGGACGTTCCCTTCGGCGTGATAGACGTCTTCTTCCCCGTTATAGGTAATGTTGTCGGCATCAATGTTCACCGGCCCACCGCGGAAATCCGTCTGGAGCGCCTGCAGCGGCGAAGTCGTCATCCAGCAAACGAACAGGAAAACTGAAAGAAAGAAGATCTTTTTCAAACTTTTCACGTCAACACCTTTCAGAGAGAGTCGGTTATGGATCCTCAGAAACGGCAGTCAGGCCGTTGCCCTTCCTGACCCGCTGAAGCCTCTTTTATTTTCCCGACAAGATAGAGGGAACCTGTCGCACAGATGAGGTCTTCCTTCCCGGCAAATGAAAGGGAATGCCGTCAACCCGGAACCCGGCATTTTCGATCATCTCAACGGCCGCCAGCGCCAGTGCGGCGTTGGCAATCTGGTGTTTTCCCGCGAGAGGACAGTGAAGCCGCCTGTAACTCTTTCCGACGCCGTGGTAGGAAAATGTCCCGTCCCGATGGATCTTTGTTCGGATCTCCTTCCCCAAGAGGCAGAGTTTCGCTTTCCTTTCCCCACAGATCGCCTCCAGGGTCTCGATGACCCGCCGCTGACGAACCGCGGAGAGGCAAATCCCCCCCTTTTTGATGATCCCGCCCTTTTCCCGTGCGATTTTTTCCAGCGTATCACCGAGGTACTCCCGGTGCTCCAAGGAAATATTGGTAATCACCGAGACGAGTGGGGTAACCACATTGGTTGCATCCAGCCGTCCTCCCATGCCCGTCTCCAGAACGGCAATATCCGCCTGTCGCTGCCGGTAGTATAGAAAGGCCACGGCCGTCAAAAATTCGAAATAACTCACCTCCTCGCGGATCCGGCTTCGCACCTCCTCTGCACAGGCCGTCATATCCTCACGGCTGATCAACCGGCCGTCGACCCGGATCCTTTCCCGGACATCGGTCAAGTCCGGAGAGGTGTACAGTCCGGTCCTGAAGCCGGCCGCCGAAAGGATCGACGCCGTCATTGCCGCCGTCGAACCTTTGCCGTTGGTCCCTGCGATCAGTACGGCGGGAACATGATCCTGTGGATTGTTCAGCCTGGCCAGAAGGGAGCGAATCGGGTCCAACCCGAAACGGATGCCCAGAGGATGGAGACCTCGAAGGTAATCAATCGTATCGCGATAGGTTACCATTCGGTTGCCTTGTGAGCCTGTCCGGGAATCATATCCTGACCACCTGTCCGTCCCGGAGGAAATGGAGACGGTCGTCCCCCAACGACTGAACTTCGCTTCGGATCTCATTCCCGTACTGGAGCTTCAAATGATACAGATAGATTTGAGATGTCAACGGAGACATCTTCTCCAGTTCCCGTGCAAGGGCAGTCGGGGTCAGGTGACCGGTCAGATCGGCCATTTCCGCCATTTTATCCGGAAACGACGTCTCAACGAAGATCGCCCGGACGTTTTTTCGTTTCCTTGCAACAGACCAGATCTCCTCGGTAGGCCCGGTATCTCCGACAAAAACCGCCGTTTTCGTCTCGGTCCCCTGACCGGTCTCAATCAGATAGGCCAAGCTTCCCACGGCATGATGGACCGGAACGGCTGTGACGCGCAAGCGGCCGATGCTCATGGTCTCGCCCGGAGAGATCGGTTCAAACCTTAGCACCGGGTTCACCGAATCGGGGAGGATTGAAAAATCGGGCCAGACAACCCCGTTGAAAATGTGTTGTTTCAACGCATCGATCACCGGAAACATACTGATCACCCTCAACGGACGGCCTTTGCGGGTATAGCAAAGGTTGTCCGCAAGGGAGGGCAGTTCCCGGATATGATCCAGGTGAGCATGGCTGATCAGAACATGATCGATCCGCGCCTGTTCCTCCAGCGTCAGCACCGATGAGGTGGAGCCGGCGTCCAGCAGGGTAACCCCGTCGATCAGAAACCCCGTAAAACCGCAACCGGGAAGCTGAGAACCGTGACAACCCAATACCCTGATTTCCATGTCGGCCATTCCTTGCGTTCACGGATCACCACGGAAACCCATCAGGGATCCATTCACGGCCCTACGACATTCATCGGCACGCTTAATCTGCCGTCACCTTAAACACCTCATCCCCGGGACGAACCCGGTCCGCCACCTTGATCCCGATATAGTCGCCGACGACCGCCTCGGGCACCTTTTGGTTGTTGACTTCCATGGAGTCGACCGGCATCGTGAACTCCGTCGTATGCCCCGTGAATTTCAAAGTATCTCCGACCCTGATCCCGCCACTGGTGATCTTGACAGCGGCAACACACGGTTTCGAAAAAAATTTAACGACTTCACCGATCTTCTGTTCGCCCATTGGCCGTCCCCCTTTCAATGATGAGCTCAGGTCAAATTCCTTGAAAAAACGTTTGCCGAGAAATAACGCGTTTTTGATAAAAAGACAAGAGGGGAAAGAGAGGAAAAAGGGCGGGTCAATGACCCGCCCTCTGCGGTTTTCTATTTCTTTGATGCCGGCGCCTTTCTCTTGGGTTTTTCCGTCTCGGCATTTCGAACAAATTCAATGATCGACATGGGGGCATTGTCCCCAATGCGATACCCGGACTTGACAATTCGGGTATAACCGCCCGCGCGTTCCCTGTAGCGCTCTGACAGCTCGCCGAACAGCTTGCCGACCATATCCCGCTCCCGGACGTAAGCGGCGGCCTGTCTTCGGGCATGGAGATCCCCCCGCTTTCCCAGGGTGACCATTTTATCCGCCACCTTTTGGAGCTCCTTGGCCTTCAGGTCGGTGGTCTGGATTTTCTCGTGTTTCAAAAGGGAGGTGACCATGGTCCTCAACATCGCCTTGCGATGGCTTGTCGTCCTCCCCAGTTTGCTTCCTATTTTTCCCTGGCCCATCGAAACTCATCCTTTCAACGCAGACAATACTATTTTGACTCCCCGGTAGATTTTTTTTCCGTTTTTACCGTTTTGTTCCACGGAGGAAAATCCAGTTTCATGCCGAACCCCAAACCGGACTCCTGAAGAATCTCTTTAATTTCATTCAACGATTTTCTGCCAAAGTTCTTGGTTTTCAGCATTTCGGCCTCGGTTTTCATCACCAGTTCCCCGATCAAATTGATCCCGGCATTCTTCAGGCAGTTGGCCGAACGGACGGAGAGTTCCAGATCATCCACATGTCGCACGAGAATGTCGTTGATGTCTTCTTTTTTCCCATCGGTTTCGGCTTCCTCTGTCTCCTCGTCCGCCTCTGAAAAATTGATAAAAGGATCGAGCTGTTCCTGGAGAATCTTGGCCGCATAGGCCACAGCATCTTCCGGCAACACACTGCCGTCCGTCCAGACTTCAAGGATCAGGCGGTCGTAATCCGCAACCTGGCCGACCCTGGCGTAGGTCACGGTATAGTTCACCTTCTTGATCGGCGAGAAGACGGCATCCATATTGATGGTCGCCTCCGGCTGTTCCGGATCCCTTTCGCTCGGCGCGGGGACATATCCCTTTCCCATCTTGACCACCATTTCCGCCCTGCACGAAGCCTTCTTGCCCACCAGGGTAGCAATATAGTGGTCTGGGTTCAATATTTCCACCGTCTCATCGGTCACAATGTCTGCCGCGGTGATCACGCCGGCCTTGGTTGCCTCGAGCCGGATGGTCCGCGGTCCATCCTGATGAAGTTTCAAACGCACTCCCTTCAGGTTCAGTATGATATCGGTCACATCCTCCTTGACCCCGGGGAGCGTGGAAAATTCATGCAGGATGCCGTCGAATTTTACGGAAACAATCGCCGCACCCTGAATGGAAGAGAGCAGGATCCGCCGGAGCGCGTTTCCCAAAGTGGTCCCGAAGCCACGTTCCAGCGGCTGACATGTGAACTCGCCATAAAAAGGCGTATGCGTCGCTTCATCGATATCGACTCTTTTCGGTTTAATCAAGCTTCGCCAGTTTCTCTGCATAATTCCTTTCCCTGCCCTTCGGATACCTGGTGATTGTCCTACTTGGAATACAGTTCAACAACCAGTTGTTCCTTAACCGGCATCGTCAATTCTTCACGGGCGGGAAGCGTCTTCACAACCCCCCTGAAGTTGGTTTTATCGATCTCCAACCATTGGGGGATCCCCCGCCTGGCCACCGTTTCCATGGCCTCGATGATCCGTTCCACCTTCCGGCTTCCCTCTCTGACCCGAATCTCGTCCCCGGCCTTGATCAAGTAAGAAGGCACGTTGACCGGCTTTTCCCCCACCAGAAAATGATTGTGCCGGATGAGCTGTCTTGCCTCCGTCCGTGAATTGGCAAACCCCATCCGAAAGACCATGTTGTCCAGCCTTCTCTCCAGTAAAAGCAGCAAATTTGTCCCGGTAATCCCCTTCTGCCGATCCGCTTTCACGAAGTAACCATGAAACTGCTTTTCCAGAAGGCCGTACATCCTCTTGAGTTTCTGTTTTTCCCTCAACTGGACACCGTAGTCGGAAAATTTCTTCCGGATCTGACCATGATCGCCGGGCGCAAAGCCGCGCCTTTCAAAGGCGCATTTTTCACTGTAGCATCTGTCCCCTTTGAGAAACAACTTCAGCCCCTCTCTGCGGCACAACCTGCATGTGGATTCTCGATATCTTGCCAAATATGCCTCCCTGATCCCTGATCAAATATTTTTATGAAAGTCCCATGACCAACGGCATGCGGTCGCTGAAACGCGTTTATACCCTTCTGCGCTTAGGCGGTCGGCACCCATTGTGCGGAATGGGGGTCACATCACGGATCAGGCTGATTTTCAAACCCGCCGTCTGCAGAGATCTCAATGCCGATTCTCGGCCGGACCCCGGTCCCTTGACATACACCTGTACAGCCCGGACACCATGCTCCCTTGCCTTTTTCACCGCATCTTCCGCCGCCATCTGTGCCGCAAAGGGGGTGCTTTTCCGGGACCCCTTGAAACCCTGCATTCCGGCCGAGGCCCAGGAGATGACATTCCCGCTCAGATCGGTAATGGTCACAATGGTGTTGTTAAAAGTGGACTGGATATGGGCGATCCCCTCGGAGATATTCTTTTTTTCCTTCTTCTTCCCTGTTTTCCTGACTGGCTTTGCCATGGACCCTCCGGATACCGTATCTATTTCTTCTTGCCTGCAATCGACCTTCTCGGTCCTTTCCGCGTTCGGGCATTGGTACTCGTTCTTTGACCCCTGACCGGCAGCCCTTTACGATGTCGCAATCCGCGGTAGCTCCCCACATCCATCAATCTTTTGATGGACATAGAGGTTTCCCGGCGCAAATCCCCTTCGACCTTGAGTTCCCGGTCGATGACGTTCCTGATGGCGGTGATTTCCGAATCCGCGAGCTGATCCGTCTTCGTGTCGGGACTCACACCGGCATCCCGAAGGATCTCTATCGACTTTGTCCGCCCAATCCCGTAGATATAGGTAAGCGCGATCTCCATTCTTTTATTCTTGGGTAAATCCACCCCTGCAATTCTGGCCACCGGTCAACCTCCTGCGTATCGAATCCCTATCCCTGACGCTGTTTATGCTTCGGGTTTTCGCAAATCACCCGCAACACACCGCGTCTCTTGACAATTTTGCATTTCTCGCATATTTTTTTGACCGAAGAACGTACCTTCACGAACCATCCCCCTTGATCGCTGACGGGAGGTTTGTCCGCCGCCTCACCGTCTTTTCTATTTTGTCCTGTAAACAATCCTTCCCCGCGTCAGATCATACGGGGACAGCTCCACCGTCACCTTGTCGCCCGGCAGTATCTTGATAAAATGCATCCTCATCTTGCCGGAAATATGCGCCAGAACGCGATGACCATTCTCCAGTTCCACCCGGAACATGGCATTGGGCAGCGGTTCCACCACACGTCCCTCAACCTCGATTGCTTCCTCTTTCGCCATAACGTCCGTATCCCGGCTTCAACGGATTCGAAACCTCTGAATCTGCATTTCAGGTGCGCAAAGGCCATCCTTTCACGCCATCTGCAAGACCGCTGCTACTGCTGCCGGCTCAGGATCTCCGGTCCATTTTCCGTGATCGCCACGGAATGCTCGAAATGCGCGGAAAGGCTCCCGTCCTCGGTGACTACCGTCCATCCGTCGGAGAGAACCTTCACCCGGTATCCCCCCTCATTGACCATCGGTTCGATCGCCAGGACCATTCCCGGTCGGAGCTCAATCCCTCTCCCCGCAACGCCATAATTGGGAATCTGCGGATCTTCATGCATGCTCTTGCCGATCCCATGGCCCACAAAATCCCTTACAACCGAAAAGCCGGCTTTCTCGACACAACCTTGAACCGCGGCGGAGATGTCTCCAAGGCGGTTGCCCGCAAGCGCTTTTTCAATTCCTTCGTAGAGGCTCTGCTCGGTTACCCTCATCAGCCGCATGGCCGCTTCCGATACGTTTCCGACGGGAACCGTGATCGCGGCATCCCCATAATACCCCTTGTAGATAACCCCAAAATCCAGACTCAGGATATTTCCAGACGACAGCGGCCGATCGGACGGCATGCCGTGCACCACTTCCCCGTTCACCGACGTACAGAGAGCGAAAGGATATCCACGGTATCCCTTGAACGCCGGGGTAACCCGGTTTTTCCGAGAAAGCTCTTCCGCGAGCCGGTTCAGTTCCCGTGTTGTGACGCCCGGCTTTACCCTTGCCTTCAGTTCCGCCAGAATCTCCGCGACGATCCGGTTGCCGGTCCTGAGTCGGGAGATCTCTTCCGGCAGCTTCAGGACTACCATGATGTTGATCCCGCTTTTCCCACGGCCATCCCTGTCTCAGCGCCTTCTGGCGATGCGCCCCTTCTTCATGAAGCCCTCATACTGCCGGGTCAGAAGATGGGTCTCGATCTGGCCCGCCGTGTCCAGCGCAACGCCGACAACGATCAGGAGGGCCGTTCCGCCGAAATAGAACGGAACGTTGAAAGAGCTGATCAGGATGCTTGGAAGCACGCATACGGCGGAAACGTAAATGGCTCCCCCAAAGGTGAGCTTCGTCAACACGTCGTCGATATACTCGGCTGTCTTCTTGCCGGGCCGGATCCCGGGGACATACCCTCCGTATTTCTTCATGTTGTCCGCCACATCCACCGGGTTGAATGTAACGGCCGTATAGAAAAAGCAGAAAAAGACGATGAACGCCACATAGAGCAACTCATACCCGACCCTGCCTGGGATCATCGCCGATGCGACCGCCTTCATCCAGGGGTGCGGGATGAAATTGGCAATCGTTGCCGGAAACATGATGATCGACGAGGCGAAGATCGGCGGGATCACCCCGGCAGAATTGACCTTCAGCGGCAGATGGGTTGACTGTCCGCCGTACATCTTCCTTCCGACCACCCGTTTCGCGTATTGTACGGGAATCCGTCTCTGGCCGCTTTCGACATAGACGATGACAGCGACCACCAGGACCATCATCAGGATCAGAATAATGATGAAGAAAATACCCATCTCGCCTGCGAAGAGCAGACGGAAGGTGCTGATGATCGCTTCCGGTCCGCGGCAGACGATGCCTGCAAAGATGATCAGAGAGATGCCGTTGCCGATCCCCTTCTCCGTAATCTGCTCTCCGAGCCACATGATGAAGGCAGTACCGGCCGTCAGGGTAATCACGGTCATCAGTCGGAAGCCCCAACCGGTGTGGATCACGATCGACGCCCCCGTGGGTCCCGCCATATTCTCCAGACCGATGGCGATTCCGAAACCCTGAATGAGGCTGAGGATCACCGTGCCGTAGCGTGTATACTGCGTAATCTTTCTCCGGCCCGCCTCCCCCTCTTTGGAGAGTTTTTCAAGATGGGGTATGGCCACGGTCAGGAGCTGAAGAATGATCGATGCGCTGATGTACGGCATGATCCCAAGCGCAAAGACCGAAAGGTTGCTCAACGCGCCGCCCGCAAACATGTCAAAGAGCCCCAGCAGGGATCCTTTGGCCTGCTCGAAGAACGCCGCCAGCGCCGCCGTATCGATCCCGGGCGTCGGCACATGGGCGCCGATCCGGTATACGGCAAGAAGCAGAAAGGAAAAGAGGATCCTCTTCTGCAGTTCCGGGATCTTCGAGATATTTTTTAAGCCTTCTAACAAATCAGTTGACCTCTACTATTTTGCCGCCGGCGGCTTCAATTTTGTTTCTGGCCCCGCGACTGACCTGATCGACACGGAAAGAGAGCGGGAAGTTGATCTCCCCGGTTCCCAGGATCTTGATCCCATCCGCCCTTCCCGAAACCAGGCCCAATGCCGTCAGCGACTCCCGATCCACCAACGTTCCCGGGGTCAATCCCTTCAGTTGCTCAATATTGACAATGGCCACGACCCTTCTCATGGGGTTTTTGAATCCACGCTTGGGTATCCTTCGTGTGATCGGCATCTGTCCGCCTTCGAAACTGGGTCGGACACTGTGTCCCGAACGGGCATTCTGCCCCTTCGCACCCTTCCCGGATGTTCCGCCGTGACCCGAACCATCGCCGCGACCGACCCTCTTTCTCTTTTTCCGCGAACCCTCCGGCGGTTTCAACGTTGACAGATTCATTGACCGCTCCCCTTAACTTCCACCGCAGAAACGAGGTGACTGACCTTGCGAACCATCCCGCGGATTTCCGGCGTATCTTTCAACAGCACGCTCTGGTTGATCTTCCCCAGCCCCATTCCGCGAAGAACCTTGCGCTGAGCCTCCGGTCTGCCGATATAACTGTGGACTAGCGTAATCTTGAGCATTTTCCCTGTTTCCTTGTCCCTTCGACCCTTAATTTTCCGTAACGCTTTTCCCCCTGGCGCCCAGGATGTCGGACGGCACCCGCAACTGTTCCAGTCCTGCGATGGTCGCCTTGACCAGGTTATGCGGATTATGGGATCCAAGGCATTTGGTCAGAATATTTTGTACACCCGCCACTTCCAGCACGGCGCGCACCGCTCCGCCGGCGATCAGCCCGGTCCCCTCCGATGCCGGCTTCAACAGGACCCTCCCGGCGCCGTAATGCCCCACGACACTATAGGGGATGGTCCGATTGACCACCGCCACCCGGGTCATCGACTTCTTGGCTTGCTCCATCCCCTTGCGGATCGCCTCGGGAACTTCATGGGCTTTCCCCAGGCCGGCACCGACAGAGCCCTTTCCATCACCGACCACCACTACGGCACTGAACCGAAACCGCCGTCCGCCCTTGACGACTTTGGCTGTTCTGTTGATCGTAATCACCCTGTCCAGAAGTTCCAATTCTTCCATCATCTTCGTTTCCTACAATCGCCCTTCTCTTTGGTTTGTCCAACCGCAGGTCAAAACTTCAGTCCCGCTTCCCTTGCGCCATCGGCCAGGGCCTTCACCCTTCCGTGATAGAGAAACCTCCCCCGATCAAAGACAACCTTTTCAATTCCGGCATCCCTGAGGCGCTTGGCGAGGAGTTTTCCCACCGCCCTAGCCTCATCGATCTTTTTCAATCCGGCCAAAGAATTCGCCAAATCCTTGCTGAGTGTTGAGGCCTCTGCCAGGGTCCGGCCCGAATCATCCGCAATGGCCTGGGCATAGATATGGACTGCAGACCGAAATATGGAAAGGCGGGGGCGCTTCTCGGTGCCCTTGACCTTTCCCCTCACCCTCATCTTCCGCTTGCTTCTGACCTTTTCGATTCTTTTCGTTGCCAATGTCTTACCTCTTCACGGGGTGCACCGGAACAGCACCGGCAGCACGCAAAACTTAGGCGCCAACGGATTTGCCGACTTTGCGTCTGATCTGTTCGCCGACATATTTGATCCCCTTGCCCTTGTAGGGTTCGGGCTTTTTCAGGCTTCGGATCTCCGCCGCGACCCGTCCGACCAGTTGTTTGTCGATCCCGCTAACGGCGATATTGATTAATTTATCGACCTTGATCTCAATCCCTTTGGGGATCGTGTATTCAACCGGCGTGGAAAAACCGATGACCAGCTTCAACGTATGGCCTGCCACCTCCGCACGGTAACCGACCCCGGAAATCTCCAGCTTCTTCTCAAAGCCGACACTGACCCCCTTGACCATATTGGCCACCAGGGTTCTGACCAGACCATGAAAGGATCTCTCCATCCTTCCGTCGGACGGCCTGGTCACCTCGATCGCCCCGTCTCCCAGAACAACATCGATTCCCTGAGGTACTTTCAAGGAAAGCTTTCCCTTGGGGCCCTCAACCATGATCATGGATTGTTCGCGTCTGATCTTTACACCAGCCGGAACGGTCACGGGTAATTTCCCTATTCTTGACATGAGATCCTCTTTCGTTACTTCCCCGATCGTCTCTCGGGCACGGATGTCCATCCGTCCCCGCCCTTCTTTCGCCCTACCATACGTTGCAGAGCAGTTCCCCACCCAGACTCAATTCTCTCGCCTCCTTGTCCGTCATGATGCCCTTGGAGGTGGAAAGGATGGATATTCCATAGCCGTTGAGTACCTGGGGGATTTTCACGCTTTTCACATAAACCCGCCTTCCCGGTTTGCTGACCCGCTGGATATCGGTGATTACGGCCTTCTTCGCATCCTGGTACTTTAGATAGATTCGCAGCACGTCATGCGCGTGCGAATCCTTTTTGACGTCATAACCGCTGATATATCCTGATTTCTTCAAAACCTTCGCCATGCTGAGATTCATCCGCGAGTTCAGCACATCGACGCTCTTGAAGTGAACACGGTTCGCGTTTCTGATCCTGGTGAGCATATCCGCGGTCGGATCGGTCATCCCCATATCATCGCTCCCTTTCTACCAGCTCGACTTGATCACGCCCGGAATTTCCCCCTTGAGGGATAAATTTCTGAGGCATATCCTGCACATGTCAAATTTGCGGTAATAGGATCTCGGTCTTCCGCAAATCGGACAGCGGTTGTAGCTTCTAACCGCAAACTTCATCTTTCTTCTCGCCTTTACCATTAAAGATGTTTTTGCCACTCTTCCCTCCAGAGATCGCTTCTGCCTTGTTAGTTCCGAAACGGCATGCCCATCAACTTCAGCAGATGTCTCGCCTCATCATCCGTCTTGGCCGTTGTGACGATCGCAATGTTCATGCCCCGGATCTTTTCGATCTTGTCGTATTCAATCTCCGGAAAGATGATCTGCTCCTTCAGGCCCAACGCAAAATTTCCCCTCCCATCGAAGGATTTTGTCGGGATTCCCCGAAAGTCGCGGACCCGCGGAAGTGCGACACTGACCAACCGGTCGAAAAATTCATACATCTTCTCTCTTCGCAGCGTGACACAACAGCCGATGGACATCCCCTGCCGGAGCTTGAAGGTCGCGATGGACTTTTTGGCCTTGGTGATGACCGGCTTCTGCCCGGCGATCGCGGTTAACTCCGCAACGGCACTGTCCAAAATCTTGACGTTCTGAATGGCCTCCCCGAGACCCATATTGATGACGATCTTCACCATCCGAGGAACTTCCATCGGGTTCTTATAATGGAACTCCTTGATGAGGGCCGGAACGATTTCTTGCGTATAATACTTTTTCAGTCTTGCCATCTTTCCCAACCTATACATCGAGAATTTCTTGACATTTTGAGCAGATACGTACCTTTTTCCCATCATCGAGGATCTTATATCCGATCCGAACGCCCGTGCTGCACTTGTTGCACAGATACATCACATTGGAAATGTGAATGGGCCCTTCCTTCTCGACGATACCGCCCTTGCCCTTCGCATCCGGTTTCTTGTGCCTTTTGATCAGGTTCACCTTCTCGATGGTCACCCGTTCTTTGTCGGCAATGACACTCTGGATTTTCCCTGTTTTTCCCTTTTCCCTGCCGGCAATCACCTTGACGTTGTCGCCTTTTTTCAGTCTCTTTCCGAGCATCACTCTTTCCTTCTTCATTCAGGATACAGACGCGAAATCCGACCCTGACCCTGCAACCTATAAAACTTCAGGGGCCAGGGAAACAATCTTCATGAACTGTTTGGCCCGGAGTTCGCGCGCCACCGGCCCAAAGATTCTCGTTCCGACCGGCTCCATCTGGTTCGTGATCAAAACAGCCGAGTTGTCGTCAAACTTCAGGTACGAACCATCCGCTCTTCGGACCTCTTTCACCGTGCGAACGACGACCGCCTTCATCACATCGCCCTTTTTCACCTTCGAATTCGGCAAGGCCTCCTTCACGGAAATCACGATGACATCCCCCAGGCTGGCATACCGTCTTCGCGATCCCCCCAGAACCTTGATGCAGGCCACCTTCTTGGCACCCGAATTGTCCGCTACATTCAAAACCGTCTGCATCTGAATCATAATAACCACACTCCATCGCCGAACGGGCACAGGGCAGGGAGCGATAAAAAAATTCGACCCCTCGCGCCTTGGAACCGTCTACTTTGCCTTCTCCAAGATCTCCAGCATCCGCCAGCGCTTTTCTCTGCTCAACGGACGAGATTCAACAATGAGAACCTTGTCCCCCACCCGGCAGGCATTCTGCTCATCATGGGCCTTGTATTTGACATACCGCTTGATGAATTTGTGGAATACCGCGTGCTTCACGAGCCTTTCCGCCCGGACGACGACCGTTTTATCCATCTTGCTGCTGACCACAATTCCCTTCACCGTGAGCTTTTTGCTGCGTTGCTGCACTACTTTACCTCCTTTTCAGCCAAGACGGTTCTGATTCGGGCGATATCCTTGCGAAGACGGCCGAGCGTGGCCGGGGAATCCAGTTGCCCGGAGGCATGACGCATGCGCAGTTTGAAAAACTCATCGACAAGCTCGCGATTCTTCTGTTGCAACTCATCCTTGCTCAGATCTCTGATCTCTTTAATTTTCATCAGACATTTCCCTCGAAACAAATTGTGTCCCGATGGGCAGTTTATGGGCCGCCAGCGTGAACGCCTCCTTGGCGATTTCTTTCGAAACACCTTCGATCTCATAGAGGACGATCCCCGGTTTGATCACCGCCACCCATTCTTCAGGGGCACCTTTCCCCTTCCCCATTCGGGTTTCAGCAGGTTTCTTCGTCACCGACTTATGAGGGAAAATACGGATCCAGATTTTGCCGCCGCGCTTCACATGCCGTGTCATGGCCACACGCGCCGCCTCGATCTGACGGGCTGTCACCCAACCGCACTCGGTCGCCTGGAGGGCAAACTCGCCAAAGGCTACGGTGTTCCCTCGCGTGCCTTTTCCACTCATCCGGCCCCGCTGCAATTTTCTGAATTTAACCCTTTTCGGCATCAACATTTTTCAAAACCCCAGATCGGATTGCTTATCTCGTGGTCTCCCGGAATTGCGGGGTCACGACCATTTCTATTTTGCCGCCTCTTTCTTGCCGGGCAACACTTCTCCGTGAAAGATCAGAACCTTGACACCGATCAGGCCATAGGCGGTGCGCGCCTCCGTAAAACCGCAATCGATATCCGCCCTCAGGGTGTGGAGGGGCACACGGCCCTCCCGATACCATTCCGATCTCGCCATCTCGGCTCCGCCCAGACGACCGCCGCAATTGACTCGAATTCCCTTCGCTCCGAATTTCATCGCGGAAAGCACGCACTTCTTCATCGCCCGGCGAAATGCAATTCGCCTTTCCAACTGCTGAGCCACATTTTCCGCCACCAACTGTGCATCGATCTCCGGTTTTCGGACTTCGATGATGTTGACGATCACTTCGCTTTTGGTGATGGCCTCGAGATCCTTTTTCAACTTTTCGATCTCGGACCCTTTTTTCCCGATGATGATCCCGGGGCGGGCCGCGTGGATATTGACCTTGGCCTTGTTGGCAGCCCTCTCAATCTCGATCCTGGATATTCCTGCGTGGTAAAGTTTCTCCTTCAGAAATTTCCTGACCTTCAGATCCTCATGGAGCAGTTCCGAATAGTTCTTTTCCGAAAACCACTGAGATCGCCACGTCTTGATGCCGCCCAACCTCAACCCGATCGGGTTAACCTTCTGCCCCAACCTCTCACCTCCTCAAGTCTTACTGCTCGTCCAGGATCACGGTAATGTGGCTCGTTCGCTTCTTGATCGAAGCCGCCCTTCCCTGCGCCCTTGCCCTCCATCGCTTCAGGCTGGGCCCCTGATCAACGAAAATCTCCTTCACGTACAGGATGTTCTCGTCGATGTTCGGATTCTGCTTGGCATTGGCCAGTGCCGACAGGAGAACCTTCCTGACGGGATCGGCCGCGTACTTTCTGGTAAAAAGAAGGATCTTCTTCGCCTCCTCGACCTCTTTCCCTCTCACCAGATCGATGACCAGTCGCACCTTCTGCGGCGACATGCGAATGTATTTGGCAACCGCTTTTGCTTCCATGATTGACTCCAAAACGCCGGCGGAAACAGCTTCCCCGAATTTCTATTTGCGCAGCTTCGTTTTGCGGTCTCCGGCGTGGCTGTAAAAAGTTCTGGTCGGCGCAAATTCACCCAGCTTGTGTCCGACCATGTTTTCGGTCACAAATACCGGAATGAATTTTTTTCCGTTGTGCACCGCAAAGGTCTGCCCAATCAATTCCGGAGTCACGGTGGAACGACGCGACCAGGTCTTGATAACCGTTTTACTCCCACCGGCTTCCTGCTGTCGGACCTTTTTCAGAAGACTCTCTTCAATGAATGCGCCCTTCTTGATTGAACGTGCCACCTTGTCAACCTCTTCGTTTTACGATGTATTTATCAGTACGCTTGTTGGTCCTCGTCTTATGGCCTTTCGTGGGTACGCCCCAGGGCGTGCAGGGGTGACGGCCGCCGGAAGATTTCCCCTCTCCCCCTCCCATCGGATGATCCACCGGGTTCATGACAACCCCCCTGACCTTGGGCCGCCGCCCGAGCCATCGCGTCCTGCCCGCCTTGCCGAGGCTCAGGTTTTCCGAGTCGATGTTGCCGACCTGGCCGACCGTTGCCCGGCATTCGAGAAACACCTTCCTGACCTCTCCGGAGGGCAGCCGGATCTGGGCATAGCCCGCTTCCTTGGCCATCAGCTGTCCGTATGCACCGGCCGAACGGATCAATTGCCCCCCGCGTCCCACCTTGAGCTCCACATTGTGAATCAGCGTCCCCAACGGGATGTTCTTCAAGGGAACGGCATTGCCGGACTTGATGTCGGCCCTTTCCCCGCTGACCACGGGATCCCCCACGGCCATCTTGGAAGGGGCGATGATGTATCTCTTCTCGCCGTCGATATAATGCAGCAGCGCGATTCTGGACGAACGGTTCGGGTCGTATTCGATCGACGCAACACGGGCCTGAATATCGTCCTTGTCGCGGCGAAAATCGACCACCCGGTAGCGCCGTTTGTGGCCTCCGCCGATGTGCCGGCTGGTCAGTCTGCCGTAGTTGTTGCGTCCTCCCGTTTTCCTCAGAGGCCGCAAAAGACTCTTCTCGGGCGTCGACCTTGTCAGCTCTTCGAAATCGGAGCAGGTCTGAAACCTTCTTCCCGGCGATGTCGGTTTGTATTTTCTGATTCCCATCCCTCTATTTCCTCATCCAAGCTGACTTCGGTCCCTGCCGGCTGACAGGTTATACGCCCTCCCCGATCTCGATGCGGCTTCCCGGGGCCAGGGTCACGACCGCCTTCTTCCAGGAGCTTCGCTCGCCCATCACCCTGCCCGACCTCTTCTTTTTGCCGCGGACATTCATCACCCGGACATTCAGCACTTTGACCTTGAAGAGCTTTTCAACCGCACGCCCTACCTCGATACGGTTGGCTTTCACGTGGACTTCAAAATTGTACTGATTCGCGGCGTCTCTCGCAATGGTGCTCTTTTCCGTAATCAACGTTTTTTTGATGACCTGATGCAGTTCCATTATGATATCAGCGCCCCTTCAATTTTATGCACGGAGGGTTCGAGAAGGACGACGTGATCGTATTTCAGCAGGTCGTACACATTGACACCCTCCGAGCGAATCATTTTGACGTCCGGGATGTTGCGCGATGATTTTTCCAGCACCGGCCGTGGCGTATCGATCACGAAAAGCGCCTTCTTGAATCCAAAGCGATCCACCAGCTCCTGGAACTTCCGGGTCTTGATCTCTTCCATCGGGAAGTCGCGAAGGATGGTCATTCGTTCTTCCTTGAATTTCATGCTGAGAGCGGAAATCAGCGCCAAACGCCTGACCTTCTTCGAAACCTTCAGGGAGTAGTTGTGCGGTGTGGGTCCAAAGACAATCCCTCCCCCTCTCCAGATCGGAGAACGGGAGTGGCCCGCCCTGGCCCTTCCGGTGCCCTTCTGACGCCAAGGCTTTTTTCCGCCGCCGCTGACTTCGCTCCGACCCTTGGTGGAAGCAGTCCCGCTCCGGCGGGAGGCCATCTGCATCCGGACCGCCTCATAAATCGCATCCTCGTTCACCGGCGCCCCAAAGACGGCATCACTGAGTTCAATCTCGGCGACTTTCTTGTTATCGACGTCGTATACACCCGCTAATGGCATTTTCCCCACCTTCGAAAACGCTGCTTACTGACCTTTTTTAACCGCCTGTTTGATCAGAACGAATCCGTTTCTGCTGCCGGGAACGGCGCCCCGGACCATGATCACATTGATTTCCGGACGGACGGCCCATACCAGCAGGTTCTGCACCGTTTTTCTTTCGCACCCCATGTGACCGGGAAGTTTCGACCCCTTGAACACCCGGGAAGGGTCGGCGCTTGCACCGATGGAACCGGGGGCCCGGTGGAACATGGAGCCGTGCGTCGCCCGGCCGCCGCGGAAGCCATGACGTTTTACAACGCCGGCAAACCCCTTCCCCTTGGTCGTTCCGACAACATCCACATAATCCCCCGGGGAAAACATTTCGGCATTCAGCTCCTGTCCCAGCTCGCAACCCTGCGGATCGACCCTAAACTCCCTCAGAACGCGGAATAAACCCTTGTCCGCTTTCTTGAAGTGCCCCTGAACCGGTTTGGTGACATTGCCCTGTTTGATCCGACCGTACCCCAGTTGAAGGGCATTGTAGCCGTCCGTCTCCACGTTTTTTTTCTGAATGACGACGGATGGCTCTACCTCAATCACCGTTACGGGAACGGAAATCCCCTCATCCGAAAAGATCTGTGTCATCCCCAATTTTTTGCCAATCAATCCTTTTGTCATGATCCGCATCTTTCCCGTTTGAAAAGCACCCAATGCATCATAAAGAGCGGAATGGCGAAACGGCCTTTACGCCCGCTCCGAGGTTACCATTCCGCCACAACCTACAACTTGATCTCCACGTCCACACCCGCCGAAAGGTCGAGTTTCATCAGCGCGTCCACCGTGGCCTGCGTCGGCTCGACGATATCAATCAGCCGCTTGTGCGTCCGGATCTCAAACTGTTCCCGCGATTTCTTGTCGACATGCGGCGATCGGTTGACGCAGTACTTGTTGATCTCGGTCGGCAGCGGAATGGGCCCCGCCACACGGGCGCCCGTCCGCTTCGCCGTCTCCACAATGTCGTCCACCGAGCGGTCGAGCAGCTTGTAGTCGTAAGCCTTCAGACGAATTCTTATCTTTTGATCTTTCATGGCCTCGTTCAATCCCGTTGGCTGTCTGTCCTATTCGATGATCTTGCTCACCACACCGGAGCCGACCGTACGACCCCCTTCGCGAATGGCGAACCGGAGCTTTTCCTCCATGGCAATCGGCGTGATCAGGGTCACTTCCATCTCTACATTGTCTCCGGGCATGACCATCTCCACCCCTTCGGGCAGGTTGGCGACACCCGTCACGTCCGTGGTCCGGAAATAGAACTGGGGGCGATAACCGTTGAAGAAGGGGGTATGACGCCCGCCTTCCTCTTTGGTGAGGACATAAACCTGGGCCTTGAATTTCGTATGCGGGGTAATCGAACCCGGCTTGGCGACAACCTGTCCTCTCTCTACCTCCTCCCGCTTCGTACCGCGGAGCAAAACGCCGATGTCGTCGCCCGCCCGCCCCTCATCCAGCGTCTTGCGGAACATTTCGACTCCGGTGCACACGGTCTTGAAGGTCGGCCGGATCCCGATGATCTCGACTTCATCGCCCGTCTTGACGATCCCGCGGTCCACGCGGCCCGTCACAACCGTGCCTCGGCCGGAGATCGTGAAGACGTCGCCGACCGGCATCAGGAACGGTTTCTCGGTGTCGCGTTTGGGCAGGGGAACATAATTGTCGACCGCCGCCATCAGATCCCAGACGGACTTCGCGTCAGGCGAATTGGGGTCGTCCGTCTCGAGGGCCTTCAACGCCGAACCGCGGATGATCGGGATGTCGGCGCCCGGAAATTCATATGCCGTCAGCAGCTCCCGCAGCTCCAGCTCGACCAGATCCAGAAGCTCCGGATCATCCACAAGGTCAATTTTATTCAAATAAACGACGACGTAGGGAACCTGAACCTGACGCGCCAGAAGAATGTGCTCCCGCGTCTGAGGCATCGGACCGTCGGAGGCTGCCACAACCAGAATGGTACCATCCATATGCGCGGCGCCGGAAATCATGTTTTTGATGTAGTCGGCATGGCCCGGGCAATCCACATGGGCGTAATGACGCGTTTCCGTTTCATACTCCACATGCGAGATATTGATGGTGACCCCTCTTTCCTTTTCTTCCGGTGCATTGTCGATGGAATCAAAAGGTCTGAATTCGGCGAATCCCTTGGAGGCCAAGTGTTTTGTGATTGCGGCCGTCAACGTGGTCTTCCCGTGATCAACGTGACCGATCGTGCCGATGTTCAGGTGCGGCTTCGTCCTCTCAAATTTCTTCTTAGCCATCTCAAACCTCCTTACACATTAAATGGTTCGTTTGTTTTCAACTCCGTTGAATCCGGTCCGTTTCTCAATAAAGAGTTCTCTTTAGAACCGATAATGGGCGAATGCCTTGTTCGCTTCGGCCATTTTATGGACGGCCTCTCTCTTTTTGATCGCGCCGCCCCGGTTGTTTGCCGCATCGATCAGTTCCGCGGCCAGCTTCTCGCGCATGGTTTTTTCCGAACGCTCCCGCGCATGCGTGATCAGCCAGCGGATACCGAGGGCCACACGCCGCGAAGGAATCACCTCCGTCGGAACCTGATAGGTCGAACCGCCGACCCGCCGGGATTTGACCTCGATCACCGGCTTGACGTTGTTCACGGCTTTTTCAAAAATGTCGACCGGGGATTCTTTGGCCCGGTCCTGGATGATGTCGAAGGCCCCGTAGAGGATGGACTCCGCGACACTCTTCTTTCCCCGCTTCAGGAGGCTGTTGACGAACCTCGCCACCAGCCGGTTATTGTACTTCGGATCCGGCAGGATCTCTCTTTTGGTAACCTCTCTTCTCCTCGGCATTTTCGATCCCCGCTTAGCTCGGTCGTTTGGCCCCGTATTTGGACCTTCCCTGCTTCCTGTCCTGAACGCCAACGGCATCCAGTGTCCCCCGGATGATGTGGTAGCGCACGCCGGGCAGGTCCTTCACTCGGCCTCCGCGAACCAGAACGACGGAATGCTCCTGAAGGTTGTGTCCTACCCCGGGGATATACGATGTAACCTCGTAACCGCTCGTCAGCCGCACCCTGGCCACTTTTCTCAAGGCTGAATTCGGCTTCTTGGGTGTGGATGTGTATACCCGGACACAGACTCCTCGACGCTGCGGCGAACTCGCCAGCGCAGGTGTCGCAGCCTTGCCGGCGATCTTCGCCCTGCCCTTTCTAACCAACTGATTTATCGTAGGCATTGCCCCTCCCAGCCTTTATGGATTCGTCGTTTTTTCTGGTCCAACAAAAGGTGATCTGTCTATCAATTAGCCGTTTCGATGTCAAGCAATTTCTCGCTGTTTTTGGAGTCCGGCGCCGACCCCTCCAATAGTACCGATTCGCCCACGGCCGTTTCGATTCCCAGTTTCTTGTACATGGGAAGCCCGGTGCCCGCCGGGATCAGCCTTCCCATGATCACATTCTCCTTGAGACCGCGCAGGTAATCGGTCTTCCCGGACAGGGAGGCCTCCGTCAACACCCTCGTCGTTTCTTGGAAGGACGCGGCCGAGATGAAACTCTGCGTGGAAAGCGACGCCTTGGTGATCCCCATCAGAATCGGCTCACCCCGGGCCGGTCTGCCCCCCTGGGCCTCCACCCGATCGTTCTCTTCCTGGAATCGGAGCCGCTCGACCTGTTCATCGGCGATGAACGAGGTGTCGCCGGGATCCTTGACCATCACCCTGCGCAGCATCTGGCGGACAATGACCTCCATGTGTTTGTCGTTGATCTTGACTCCCTGAAGCCGATAGACCTCCTGAACCTCGTCCACGAGGTATCGGGCCAGTTCCTTCTCTCCCTTGATCATGAGCAGGTCATGAGGGTTGTTGACCCCGTCCATCAGGGCTTCGCCGGCCGCGACACGGTCTCCCTCCTGAACACTGACATGCTTCCCCTTGGGGATCAGGTATTCCTTTTCGTCCTCGGCATCGGGGGTGATGACCACCTTTCTCTTGCCCTTCGAATCCTTACCATAAGAAACGACACCGTCGATTTCGCTGATCACTGCGAACTCCTTCGGTTTTCGCGCTTCGAACAGCTCGGCCACCCGGGGAAGTCCGCCCGTGATATCCTTGGTCTTGGTGGTTTCCCGGGGAATCTTGGCGAGGATATCGCCCGCATGAACTTCATCCCCTTCGGAGACAACGATGTTGGCGCCCACCGACAGCAGATGACGCGCAACCGTGTTCGTACCGGGCACTTTGGCCGTCTTGCCTTTTTTATCCTTAATGGAAACCCGCGGGCGCATATCGGTCCCCTTGGACTCAACGATGACCTTGCGGGAAAGGCCGGTCATCTCGTCCACCAGTTCCTGCATGGTCTTCCCTTCGATGATGTCACCGAACTTTACGGTTCCGTGCACCTCGGCCAGAATCGGGATCGAGAAAGGATCCCACTCCGCAATGAGGGTGCCCCGGTTCTGCTCCTTGGGGCCCTTCACACGGCTGCCGTCCTCCACCCGGATGTGCGCCCCGTAGGGAACGGGGTACTTTCCCCGGCTTCGTCCCTGTTTGTCGAGCACATGGATCTCGGCGTTGCGGTTCATGACGACCAGTCCGCCGGTTTTGCTCCTCACCGTATTCATGTTCACGAACCGGATGGTTCCGTCATGCCTCGACTCCAACGTGGAATGTTCCTCGAACTTCGCCGTCCCTCCGATGTGGAAGGTTCGCATGGTTAACTGAGTCCCCGGTTCCCCGATCGACTGGGCGGCAATGATTCCGACCGCCTCGCCGATGTTGACCAGATGACCATGGGAAAGATCTCTCCCGTAACACATCGCGCAGACGCCGTGCTTTGACTTGCAGGTGAGAACGGAGCGGATATTGACCTTCTCGATGCCGGCATCATCGATCTTTTTGACAAGCGTCTCGTCGATTTCCTGATTGGCGTTGACCAGAACCTCGCCGGAGAAGGGATCCCGGATTTCTTCCAGGGCCACCCGGCCCAGAACGCGATCCCCGGCGGTTTCAATGATCTCACCGCCCTCCATCAGGGCGGATACATAGATGCCGTCGATCGTGCCGCAATCCTCTTCGGTGATGATGCAATCCTGAGCCACGTCCACCAGTCGTCGGGTCAGATATCCCGAATTGGCCGTTTTCAGGGCCGTATCGGCCAATCCCTTCCGTGCGCCGTGTGTGGAAATAAAGTACTCGAGAACCGTCAGGCCTTCACGGAAGTTGGCGCGGATCGGGGTTTCCATGATTTCGCCGGACGGTTTGGCCATCAGTCCCCTCATCCCGGCAAGCTGCCGGATCTGGGCGGCGCTCCCGCGGGCGCCGGAATCGGCCATCATGTAAATGGGATTGAAACTTTCCCCTCTGATCCATTTTCCGTCAGAATTGGCACGCTCCTCCGTGGTGATCCCGCGGAGCATCTCCGTGGCGATCTTCTCCGTTGCCTGGGCCCAGATATCGATGACCTTGTTGTATCTTTCTCCGTAGGTGATCAACCCGTCCATATACTGCTTCTGGATCCCCAGCACGTCCTTGTCGGCGCGCGCCACGATCTCCTTTTTGTTTTCCGGTATGACCATGTTGTGGATGGCAATCGAGATTCCGGCGCGGGTCGCGTATCGGAATCCGATGTCCTTCAGGCGGTCGGCCAACAGGACGGTGGTTTTGTCCCCACGACTGCGGTAGCACTGGTTGATCAGGTTGGCCAACTCCTTCTTGTTCATGACTTTGTTGACTGCATCAAAAGAGATGGTCTCGGGGATGATTTCGTACAGGACGACCCTTCCCACGGTGGTCTCCTTCATCTCCCCGTCGATACGGACCTTGATCCTTGCGTGCAGATCGACCGAATGCGCGTCCAGCGCCGTTCGAACCTCCTCCGGATCGGCAAAGACCATCCCCTCACCTTTGACGCCGGTGAGCGCCCGCGTCAAATAGTAGATCCCCAGAACGATGTCCTGGCTGGGGATGATGATCGGCATCCCGTTGGCCGGAGAAAGGATGTTGTTGGTCGACATCATCAGGACCCTGGCTTCACTCTGCGCCTCAATGGAAAGCGGCACGTGAACGGCCATCTGATCGCCGTCGAAGTCGGCGTTGAAGGCGGTGCAGACCAACGGATGGAGCTGGATGGCCTTCCCTTCGATCAGGATCGGCTCGAATGCCTGCAGGCCGAGGCGGTGCAGCGTCGGCGCCCGGTTCAGCATGACGGGGTATTCCCGAACCACCTCGTCGAGGGCGTCCCATACCTCGGATGTTTCTTTCTCCACCAGTTTCTTGGCGCTCTTGACCGTCGTGACATACCCCTTCTCCTGGAGACGTCTGTAGATGAAAGGTTTGAAAAGCTCCAGCGCCATTTTCTTGGGAAGCCCGCACTGATGCAGCCTCAGATCCGGGCCGACCGTAATGACGGAGCGTCCGGAATAATCGACCCTTTTCCCGAGGAGGTTCTGGCGGAAGCGGCCCTGTTTTCCCTTGAGCATGTCCGAAAGGGAACGAAGAGGGCGCTTGTTCGTCCCCGTAATCGCACGTCCTCTTCTGCCGTTGTCGAACAGAACATCCACCGCTTCCTGCAGCATCCTTTTCTCGTTGCGGATGATGATTTCGGGCGCATTGAGTTCCTGCAGCCGCTTCAGGCGGTTGTTTCGGTTGATGACCCGCCGGTAGAGATCATTCAAGTCGGAGGTGGCAAAGCGCCCCCCGTCCAGAGGAACCAGCGGTCGAAGGTCCGGCGGGATCACGGGAAGAACCGTCAGAACCATCCACTCCGGCCGGTTTCCTGACTTGCGCAGGGCCTCAACCACCTTCAGACGCTTGACATATTTTTTTCGTTTCGTTTCGGAAGCGGAGATCTTCAGTTCCGCCCGGAGCTCGCCGTCCAACTTTTCGAGATCCACCTCTTCCAGAAGGGTCCGGACGGCCTCCGCACCGATGCCCGCCTCAAAGGCTTCCGGACCATATTGATCCCTCATGTCGTTGAATTCCTCATCGGAGAGCAGGTCCATTTTTTTCAATGGGGTGTTCTTGGGATCGAGCACGATCCACGACTCGAAATAGAGGACTTTCTCCAACTCCTTCAAGGTCAGATCCAGGACATTCCCGATTCGGCTGGGCAGACTCTTGAGGAACCAGATGTGGGCAACCGGGGTCGCCAGCGTGATGTGCCCCATCCTTTCCCGGCGCACCTTTGACTGGATCACCTCAACACCGCATTTCTCGCAGACGACGCCCCGGTGTTTCATCCGCTTGTAACGACCGCACAGACATTCATAATCCTTGACGGGACCGAAAATTTTCGCGCAGAAAAGCCCGTCTCTCTCCGGTTTGAATGTCCTGTAGTTGATCGTCTCGGGTTTTTTAACCTCTCCATGCGACCAGGACAGAATCTTCTCCGGAGAGGAAATGGATATCTTGATCGCATTGAACCTGATCGGATCCTTCGGTTTTTCAAAGTAACTAAAAACGTCTTCCACGGATGATCTCTCCTAAATTTCTCTATTCTTCTTCGACCAGTTCCACGTCGAGGCAGAGGCTTTGAAGTTCCTTCACCAACACGTTGAAGGACTCGGGCAACCCCGGTTCCGATGTGTGCTCTCCCTTGACAATGGCCTCATACATCCGCGTCCTCCCGGTCACATCGTCGGACTTGACCGTCAGGAACTCCTGGAGTGCGTAAGCGGCTCCGTAAGCCTCCATGGCCCATACTTCCATTTCTCCCAATCTCTGCCCCCCGAACTGCGCCTTACCGCCCAAGGGCTGCTGGGTCACCAGGGAGTAAGGGCCGATCGACCGAGCATGGATCTTGTTGTCCACCAGATGGTGAAGCTTCAGCATGTAGATCATCCCCACGGTGACTTCCTGGTCGAACGGTTCTCCGGTTCTCCCGTCATACAGGACGGCCTGACCGGTTTCCGGAAGGCCGCCCGATTTCAACATGTCTTTGATCTCGCTTTCGTCCGCACCGTCGAAAACCGGCGTGGTGACCTTGATGCCCCTCTTCAGACGACCGGCAAATCGCCGGATTTCATCCTCGCTGGCCCCGTTCAGGAAGCGGTTCACTTCCGGGGAGGAATAGATCGACCTTAATTCTCTTCTCAGCCTGTCCAATCCGCAATTTTTCTCGACCAGGTCGTTGATCTTTTCTCCCATCCCTTTGGCCGCCCAGCCCAGATGCGTTTCCAGGATCTGGCCCACATTCATCCGGGAGGGAACGCCCAATGGATTGAGGATGATGTCCACCGGCGTTCCATCCTTGAAATAGGGCATGTCCTCCTCGGGAAGTATTCGGGACAGAACGCCTTTGTTTCCGTGACGGCCGGCCATCTTGTCCCCTACGGACAGCTTCCTTTTGATCGCGATGTACACCTTGACCAGCTTGATCACGCCCGGGGGGAGCTCATCTCCGGCCTTCAATTTCTCGATCTTCTCCGCGAAATAGGCCTCGACAAACTCCTTCTTCCGGGAAAGATTTTCATACAGCACGCCAATCCGGTTCTCCGTCTCCTCATCGGCGACAAGGGAAATCTCCCGCCAGAGATCAAAGGGCATCGCGTCCAGAACCTCCTGGGTGATGACCTCGCCTTTCTTCAGCAGAATCCTCTTCTTCTTTGGGTCGGAAACCTTCACCGCCGATGTCTTTCCGATCAGCATGGCGGCGATCTGCATCTTCACCCCGTCGGTGATGATCTGAATCTCATCGTCCCGGTCCTTGTTCAAAAGGGAAACAGCCTCATCTTCGATATACTGGGAACGGCTGTCCCTTTCGGTCCCCTTGCGCGCAAAAATCTTTGCATCGATCACGGTGCCTTCGACGCCGGGAGGAACACGCAGGGAGGTGTCCCGGACATCACTGGCCTTTTCTCCGAAGATCGCTCTGAGGAGTTTTTCCTCCGAGGAGAGCTGCGTTTCACCCTTGGGGGTGATCTTTCCGATGAGGATGTCCCCCGGCTTCACCGCCACGCCCATGCGGACGATGCCGCTGTCATCCAGATTTTTCAGCGCCTCTTCTCCCAGATTGGGGATATCCCGCGTAATCTCTTCCTTGCCGAGCTTCGTATCCCGCGCCATCGTCTCAAATTCCTCGATATGAATCGAGGTATAGACATCCTCCTTGACAATCCGCTCGCTGACCAGGATCGAATCCTCGTAGTTGTACCCCCCCCAGGACATGAAGGCGACCATCACGTTCCTCCCCAGGGCCAGCTCTCCCTTGTCCGTTGCCGGTCCGTCCGCAATGATCTCTCCCTTGCTCACCTTCTGACCCTTGTCGACAATAGGTTTCTGGTTAAAGCAGGTGTCCTGATTGGAGCGTTGGTACTTGATCAGATTGTAGATATCGACGCCCGTGTCCAGTCCCTCTTTTTCCGGCGAGTCACACTTGATTACGATCCGCGCGGCATCCACGCTTTCGACAACTCCTGCCCTTCGTGCGGTTACCACCGCTCCGGAGTCCCGCGCGACAACGGATTCCATCCCCGTACCCACCAGCGGCATTTCGGGTTTCATCAGAGGAACCGCCTGTCGCTGCATGTTGGAGCCCATCAGGGCGCGGTTGGCGTCATCATGCTCCAGAAAAGGGATGAGGGTCGCCGCAATACTGACCAGCTGATTGGGAGAGACATCCATCATATTGACGTCCGTCGGCAAAACGGAGAGAAAATCGCCGCCTTTTCTCGCGGATATCAACCCCCCGACAAACTTTCCATCCTTGTCGAGCGGCCTGTCGGCCTGGGCGATGATCAGGTTCTCCTCTTCGATGGCCGTCAGGTATCGCACCTCGTCGAGTACGCGGCCCCCTTTGACCATGCGGTAGGGTGTTTCGATGAAACCGAATTCATTCACCCGGGCGAAGGTGCTGAGGGAGACAATCAATCCGATGTTCGGACCCTCCGGGGTTTCAACGGGGCAGATTCGGCCGTAGTGTGTGGGATGGACATCACGGACCTCGAAACCCGCCCGCTCTCGCGTCAGTCCCCCGGGGCCAAGAGCCGACAATCTCCTTTTGTGCGTAATCTCGGACAGCGGATTCGTCTGATCCATGAACTGAGAAAGTTGGCTGCTGCCGAAGAATTCATTCACCACGGCCGAAACGGGCTTTGCATTGATGAGATCGTGGGGCATCATGGTTTCGATGTCCTGCAGGCTCATCTTCTCCTTGATGGCGCGTTCCATACGCACCAGACCGATCCGGTACTGATTCTCGATCAATTCCCCTACGGAACGGACCCTGCGATTGCCCAGATGGTCAATGTCGTCCACGCTGCATTCAGGAACGCCGTTTTTCAGGTCGATCAGATACTTGACCGCTGCCAGGATGTCTTCGTTACGCAATACCGTCATGCTCGTCGGAACGTCCAGCCGCAATTTGTAATTCATCTTCGCGCGGCCCACGTTGGAAAGATCATAACTGTCCGGCTCGAAAAAGAGGCTGTTGAAGAATTTATGCGCGGTCTCCGGCGTGGGGGGGTTACTGGGCCTCAGGCGCCTGTATATTTCGATGATCGCATCCTCAGCCGTCTCGATCCGGTCCATCAGAAGGGTATCCCGAATGGAGGCATTCTCCCGATCCTCATCGATGTGGATGAATTGGAACGAAACGATTTTTCTTTCCCGGAGCAGATGGATCTTTTCCTCCGTCAACTCCTCATTACAGCGAATCAGAATCTCGCCTGTCTTTGGATCAAGCACATCGGAAGAAATGATCCTGCCGACGATATTCTCATCACTGACCGGAATCCGGGTAATCGAGGAATCGATCATCTTTTTCAACAGAGGTTTCGAGATTTTCCGCCCCTTTTTGACAATGACCTCCCCTGACTTCGTCTGCACGTCCTCCGGGGCCTTCTCGCCGACCAGAGAGTCGTTCACGGCCATGTAGAAACGACCGTCCTTCAGAAGAACCTGTTCGATGCTGTAAAAGTAATTCAGGATGAACTGCGTGGAATTTCCCATCGCCTTCAGCAGAATCGTGACCGGCATCTTCCGCCGGCGGTCGATTCTGACATAGAGAAGATCCTTGGAATCGAATTCGAGATCCAGCCACGACCCGCGGATCGGGATGACCCGCGCCGAATAGATCAGTTTGCCGCTGGCAAGGGTTTTCCCCTTGTCATGGTCAAAAAAGATCCCCGGCGAACGGTGAAGCTGACTGACGATCACCCTCTCTGTGCCGTTGACGATGAAGGTCCCGTTGTCGGTCATCAGCGGAATCTCGCCGAAATAGATCTCCTGTTCTTTGATGTCCCGGATGGGTCTGGGCTCCGCATTTCGCTCCGTATCAAAAACAACCAGTCGAACCACGATTTTCAGCGGGGCCGCAAACGTCATTCCCTTCTGAACACACTCCTGCATGTCGTACCGGGCAGTCCCGATCTTGTAACTAACGAACTCAAGAGAACATTTCCCGCTGAAATCGGAAATGGGGAAGACGCTGTTAAAAGCGCCCTGGAGACCGCAGTTCCCCCGTTTGTCGGGATCGATATCCTGCTGAAGAAACTTTCGATAGGAATCGGTCTGGATATCGATCAGATTGGGAATATCCAGTATCCTTCGGATACGTCCAAAATTCTTTCTAAATTCGCCCATAGAATCCTTATTGCCTTGCGCTATCGGCAATCTCCATTTTCCCCGACAACCATAGAGAAAAGAACCCCCTTCAACTTGTCTTTCTGCAACTTCGTGCAGACAACCTGTTGCATGTCGGGGTTCTGTCCGTGACCGTTTTTTCAGGCGTCCCTGTCTTACTTGATTTGAACTGTGCCACCCACCTCTTCGATCTTCTTCTTGATATCGGCAGCCTCATCCTTGGAGACGGCCTCCTTAATCGGTTTCGGAACACCGTCCACCAGATCCTTCGCTTCCTTGAGACCCAGACCCGTAATGGCCCGGACCACCTTGATCACCTGGATCTTCTGATCCCCGAATCCCGTAAGGATGGCATCAAACTCGGCCTTTTCCTCGGCCTGAGCCGTCTGGGCGGGTCCGGCCGCCGCCGCTATGGCCACCGGCGCCGCCGCGCTTACGCCGAATTTCTGCTCCAACTCTTTTACCAGCTCCGAAAGTTCAAGAACCGTCATCCCTTCAATGAACTTTACGACATCCTCTTTGGTCATCTCTTTTGTCATTGTTCTCTTCCCTTCCTGTATGTAATTTTTAATTGGCTGAAGCCTTTTTTTCCCGATACGCATCGAGAACCCGCACAAAATTCCTCGGCACTCCGCTCAGGACATTGACGAGCGAGGTCTGCATCCCGACCATCAGGGAAAGCAGCTTCCCGATCAGGACCTCTCGACTCGGCAACTCGGCAAGAATCACAAGCTGTTCCTTGCTCAGAGATTTGCCGCCCATCACGGCTGCCTTGATTTCAAGGTTGGCATTCTTCCTGGCAAAATCGACCAGCGCTTTGGTGGTCTCGACCACATCGCCGCGGGCAATGGCTATCGCCAGCGGACCCCGGAAATGATCTTCCAGCAAACCAAAATCCGTCTCACGGGATGCGATGGAGAGAAGCGTGTTCTTGACCACCCTGAGTTCCGCATCGGATTTGCGCAGAGCCGCCCTCAGCGCCGTCATCTTCGCCACATCCATTCCGCTGTAGCCGGCCAGAACCGCCAATTTGAAATCCTTGAGTTTTTCGTGAAGTTCAGCAGCGACCTGCTCTTTTGTTCTCCGATCCAATAGTGACCTCCTTTCCCATCAGATTCGTTCTTCCCGCCATCGGAAAAGAACTGAATGAAAACGTCAGAGAACAGAGCAACATACAGGACATTTTCCCCGGTCTTTCGGACCGCTTATCCCAGTCTCGGCAGGCCGCTTTCTTCGTTTAAACTTCCTGTACCTGCTGTCTCAGACCCGTTTTCAGTTTCCCTTGGCCCCGCAGGGCCAAAAGTTATATGCTCCGCACGGCAAGGGGATCCACCTTTGCCCCGGGTCCCATGACCGTCGAGAGGCAAAGACTCCGGACATAGATGCCTTTGCTCGATGCAGGTTTGAGCTTGATGATCATCTCCAAGAGGGCCAGAAAATTTTCCATCAATTTTTCGGCGCCAAAAGAAACCTTGCCGATGGGACAATGGACGATCCCCGCCTTTTCCACGCGGAACTCGACCTTTCCGGCTTTGAGCTCCCGAACGGCTTTCCCCACATCAAACGTGACCGTCCCCACCTTCGGGTTCGGCATCAGTCCGCGGGGACCCAGAATCTTGCCCAGCTTGCCCACGCTGCCCATCATATCCGGCGTGGCGACAACCCGATCAAACTCAAACCATCCCCCTTTGATCTTTTCCACCACATCATCCGATCCCACAGCGTCGGCTCCGGCCTCCAGGGCCTCCTTCTCCTTTTCACCCTTGGCAAAGACCAGCACACGGACGGATTTCCCAAGCCCGTGCGGGAGGGCCACAGATCCCCGCACCATCTGGTCGGCATGCGCGGGATTCACCCCGAGTCGGATCGCGGCATCGACCGTTTCATCGAACTTCGCCCCGGCTGTCGAGACGACCAGCGTGACCGCCTCCTGGACGGAATACCGTTTTCCAGCCTCGATCTTTTTCCTCGCCTCAATGTACCTCTTGCCTCTTTTGGACATGATCAAAACCTCAAATCGAACCCCGCTTCCGGGAACGGGGAATCCTTCGCAATCTTCCGGTTCAGACGCCCGGCGCCTCATCACCCGGTTTCCCGCCGAAAGCGCCCCGAACGATCAACCCGATATCTCAATCCCCATGGAGCGCGCTGTCCCTTCAACAATCCGGACCGCGCCGTCAATGTCCACGGCATTCAGGTCGTTGTATTTCAACTCGGCAATTTCTCGAACCTGCTTGGTCGTGACAGCGCCGACTTTATCCCGTTTCGGATCGCCCGAACCCTTGGCAATCTTGGCCGCTTGCTTCAGCAGCACGGATGCCGGCGGCGTTTTGGTCACGAAGGTAAAGGAACGGTCCGCATAGACCGTGATCACAACCGGGATGACCATCCCTTCCTGGTTCTGCGTCATGGCGTTGTATGCCTTGCAAAATTCCATGATGTTGACGCCGTGCTGGCCCAGAGCAGGACCGATCGGCGGAGAAGGGGTTGCCTTGCCCGCCTTGATCTGAAGTTTAATGTTCGCGATAACCTTCTTAGCCATTTGGATCACCCTGTTTTCATCTGAATTGGATTAACCGCCCGGCCAAGACCGGATGCGAATATTTGCCGGCCGGGTCGCTTTTCCTGTTTACGTCTGCACAACCTGAATGAAATCCAGTTCCACCGGTGTCGAGCGTCCGAAAATGCTCACAATAACGCGCAATTTCCCTTTCTCCGGTTTTACCTCGTCGACGCTTCCGTCAAAATTGGTGAAGGGACCGTCGATGATCCGAACATGATCGCCCACATCAAATTTGAATTTCGGTTTGGGTTTGAGAGTCCCCTCGTCGATCCGGGTCCGGAGATTTTCCACGTCCTTATCGGGAATCGGCGAAGGCTTGTCCTTGCTGCCGATGAATCCCGTCACCTTGGGGGTGTCCTTCACAATGTGCCAGGTATCATCGTTCATCTCCATCCGGACCAGGATGTACCCCGGGAAAAACTTCCGCTTCGACGTCTTTTTCTCGCCAGAAACCAATTCGACGATGTCCTCTTCCGGGATCAGGATATCCGAGAAAAAGGCTTGTTTCCCAGCCGCTTCAATCCGCTCTTGCAGAGAGAGCTTCACACGGTTTTCGAAGCCGGAATAGGTATGAACGACGTACCACCTAAAAGCCATAATCTTAACCCAGCAACAGCTTGATGATTTTGGTCAGCCCGAAATCAACGATTCCGAGAAAACCGGATACGATGATCACCACAATGATGACGACCGATGTGGAAGCAAGCGTCTGCTTTGGTGTCGGCCAAGTTACTTTTTTAAGCTCTACCTTGGAACCGGCCAGAAACTGTCTGACCTTCTCTATGATCACCTTGACCCTGTCCATCCGGAAACCTCTGATTCCTTCATGCCCGATACCGCCGTATCAAAAATGGCAGGCCAGGAGGGACTTGAACCCCCAGCATCCGGATTTGGAGTCCGGCGCTCTATCCATTAGAGCTACTGGCCTGTCCGGTCGGGTAAGGTTGTCTTTCCCCCTTACTTCGTTTCCCTGTGAAGCTTATGGGACCGGCAGAATTTGCAGTATTTTTTCATCTCCAGCCGATTCTGCATGGTCCTTTTGTTCTTGGTCGTCGTGTAATTCCGTTGCTTGCAATCCGTACAGGCCAAGGTAATGATATTTCTCATGATGAATGCACCTAACCTCAATGGAGCCCACGACCAGGATCGAACTGGTGACCTCATCCTTACCAAGGATGTGCTCTACCGACTGAGCTACGTGGGCTGGTTCCCTCTCTGCAATCGCCGCTTTTCCCGACACCGAATCAGAATCGGTTACACATCCTTGGGCACTTACAGCCCCATTCCAAACAATAATGGAGCGGGAAACGGGATTCGAACCCGCGACCCTCAGCTTGGAAGGCTGACGCTCTAGCCCCTGAGCTACTCCCGCTTACGGACACTGCACCCTGACATTCCGGACACGGCATCCCAGCTGTCAGAATGGTGGAGGGGGGAGGGTTCGAACCTCCGTAGGCTTCGCCGGCAGATTTACAGTCTGCTCCCTTTAACCACTCGGGAACCCCTCCATGACGTTTTATGCGACAAATGCTGGAGCTGGCGATGGGACTTGAACCCGCAACCTGCTGATTACAAATCAGCTGCTCTACCGATTGAGCTACGCCAGCATGGCTAACCAGCTAATATAAAAGAGCAATCCATAGAAAAAGCGAAAAAAACAACCTGGACGAGAGGATCGCGTTCTCCGTGAAACGAGGAACACTAATTTTTATACTTTGGTTTGTCAAGATTTTTTTTGGTTTTTTTTGGTTTTCTTTGGTTTTCTTTAGTTTTTGGGTTCAGACTATCTCAAACGCCAAACAACCCCGGTCGGTGTATCCGAAATTTCGACACCCATCCCCGAAAGCCTGTCCCGGATCCGATCGGCCTCTTCCCAGCGTCCCTCTTTTCTCCGTTTTTCCCTTTCCTGCATCAGAAGGCGCGCCTCCTCCCCAATCTTCTCCTCTTCGAAATTCATGATTCCCAGGATCGAATCCAGACTCTTGATGGTGTCGAGGATACGATTTCGCTCCGGTTCGTCGAACTGTCCCTGTGATAGCGGCAAGCCGACCCGATTGATAAATCCGAACAGGGAGGCCAACGCCCCGGAAACGTTGAAATCATCGTCCATCGCAGCCGTGAATTCTTTTTTTAGGTTATAGATCCATTGATCGGTATCGGGGTATCCGTTCCCCGGTGTAAAACGAATCAGTCGTTGGATGAAACCGTCGAGTTTCCTGATCGTATTTTTGGCTGTTTCCAGTGCCCCGTATGAAAAATGAAGGGGTTTGCGATAATGGGTGCCGAGGAGAAAAAACCGGATCTCCCGGCCCCGATATCCTTGTGCCCCCAGATCCTCCAGCGTGACCGCATTTCCAAGCGAACGGGACATCTTTGCCCCCCCCACCAGGACAAGCTCGGTATGGAGCCAGTGGTTCGCCGGGCGATTTCCCGTGGCCCCGCGGCCAATGGCCAGGACATTATCGCAGTGAGGGAAAATGACATCCGCACCGCTCATGTGGATGTCAAATCTCTCCCCAAGATACTTCATCGCTATTGCCGCGCACTCCAGATGCCAGCTTGGCCGTACATTCCCCCATCGGGTTTTGTAATAGAACCCCCTTTTCAGCTCGCTCAAGGTTGAACGCTTCAGCAACGTGAAATCGGCAGGGCTGTCCTTCTCATAGTTGTCTTGATCCACGGTCCGCCCGGGTTCCCCCTTCTGGAGATCGACATTGGAAAGGCAGCCGTAATCTGCCAGCTTCGAGATGTCGAAGTAGACCGACCGCAGTTTTTCATAGGCATATCCCTTCTGAACCAGTTTTTCGACCAGTTTCACCATCTCTTCGAAATGACCGCTCGCCCTTGGATATTCATTATCAGGCCGCAGGTTTAGAGTGCAGAGGCCTTCGAGAAAGGCATTGGCTCCTTTCTCCGTATAGGTCGCCAGATCGACGCCGGCCTGCTCGGCCCCCCGAATGGAGCGGTCGTCCAGATCGATGATGTTCATAACGTGCCTGACCCGGAATCCCTGATATTCCAGGTAGCGACGGATCAGGTCGGAAATAATGAAACGCCGATAATTTCCGATATGCGGCACCTCATGAACGGTGGGTCCGCAGGAGTGCATGAGGATTTCATCCGGCCGGAGCGGCTGGAAGGCTGTTTTCCCCTTTGTGATCGTGTTGTATATTTTCAGGCTGGACTGGGTTCGGTCGGTGAAGAGATCCGTGCTGAGATACCGCTCCCCCCCATCCGGAAAAATCACCACGATGAAACCATCCTCCAACTCCCGCGCCTTCAATGCGGCGACGTGCATGGCGGCGCCGGAACTCATCCCCACAAACAGTCCTTCCTCCCGTGCGAGACAACGGGCCATCTCGAAGGCATCCTCGTCGAGAATATTGATCTTTTCATCCAGGCGGTTTCGGTCGTAAATTCCCGGCATGTATGATTCCTTCATGTTTTTCAAACCCTGGATACGATGCTGGAGATAAGGCTCTACTCCTACGATTCGGACAGCCGGATTATATTCCTTGAGTCTCCTGGAGATCCCCATGGCCGTACCGCTGGTGCCCAAGGTCGCAACAACCATTGTGACATTGCCTTCCGTCTGCCGCCAGATCTCCTCTCCCGTCCCGTGATAATGGGCTCCCACGTTGTCGGCATTGTTGAACTGGTCGGTACAGAAATATCGGTCCGGATGTTCACGCATCAGATGGTAGGCCACCTCAATGGCCCCGTCGGTGCGTTGGTTTGCGGGCGTGAGCACCAGTTCCGCTCCCAACGCCCTGAGAATGCGCTTCCGCTCCTCGCTTGCCGACTCCGGCATCGCCAAGCAGAGTCGGTAACCCTTGGACGCCGCCACCAACGCCAGGCCGATACCTGTATTGCCGCTGGTCGCTTCCAGAATCACCTTATCCTTCGTCAACTCCCCGCGCTTTTCGGCCTGCTCGATCATATGAACGGCAACCCGGTCCTTGATCGAGCCGCCCGGGTTTAAATATTCGAGCTTTGCGAAGATCCGGATCCGGTTGTTGGGATTCAGTCTGCGTATTTCAACAAGAGGCGTATTTCCGACCGCCTTGTCGATGCTCTGATAGGTTTTGATCATGATGTTAGGGGAATGTCCGCTTACCGTCGTCATCCCTGCCCGTCGTTAACTGTCGAACTTCGGCAGGGAAAGCTTGATGAATTGGACTCCCTCTTCACGGAGAGTCACTTCTTCACTGTCGGTCGTGGTTCCTCGGATGTTTCTTCCATCTTCTTCCCCATGATGAATTCGGAGGGCAACTTCCGCGAACTTATCACCCACGTTATCGAAGTTTTTCTGAATATAATCATGAAATTCATGCAGGGTCTTCTGCGGCGACGGTCGGGCTTCCTTCTTCACCGCAGCGGAACGCTGGTCCCGCCCCATGATCGCCACCGTTGAAGGAATCAGCGTCGCTTCGGCATCCCCGCAAACGGGACAGGCAATCAATTTTTTTGATCTCTGCCCCTCGAAGGCCTTGCGGTCCTGGAACCATCCTTCGAATTTGTGGCCGTTTCGACACTTGAGGTCGTAAATGATCACTCCCATACCTCGGAAACTCTTTTCTACAATTAATTTTATCACGTTGATCTTGAAAACACAAACAAGATCTTCCCGTGGTGATGCATCACGACCCCTCACCGGCAACGAAAACACCACGGTGAGGAGTAGGTACGACGTGTTTTCCTGAGAACCGAAAAAAAGATGGACAAGTGATTGCAAATTGGATATGGAGCATAGCCGTCGGGATGTGGCCCAGCTTGGTAGGGCACTGCGTTCGGGACGCAGGAGTCGCGCGTTCAAATCGCGCCATCCCGACCATTTTTTAGCTCGTTGCAGCGACGGCAGGAATCCTCCGCACCGCTTCTATGAGTTCTATCCCGCAGCGGAGGCCATCTGAAAGATGGGGAGATACATCGCAATAATCATCCCGCCGACCACGCCGCCCAGAAACACCATCATGAAAGGCTCCAGCAGTGCCGTCATGGCGCCGACCGCCGCATCCACCTCGTCATCGTAGAAATCGGCGATTTTGGCCAACATGGTATCCAAGGCTCCCGTTGCTTCGCCGACGGCGATCATCTGCACCACCATGGCGGGAAAGATATCCGTTTCCATCAGCGGTTCGGCGATCGTCTTCCCCTCGCTGATGCTCTGCTTCGTCTTGATGAGGGCGTTTTCAACGATTTTGTTTCCCGCGGTCTTGCTGACGATGCCGAGTCCTTCGATGATCGGAACACCGCTGGACATCATGGTGGAGAGCGTCCTGGTGAATTTGGACACGGCCACCTTCTTCAGCAGCGGACCAAAAACCGGAGACTTTAGAATCAACTGGTCAATAATGAGGGTTCCTTTTTCTGTCGCGTAAAACTTTTTGAATCCGTAGAAGGCCGCCACCAAAATACCGACCATGTAGATGAAGTAATTTTGCGCAAACTGACTTAAATCAACCATAAACTGCGTCGGTCCCGGCAGAGCGCCTCCCATCCCCTCAAACATCTTCTGAAAAACCGGGATGACCTTCAACAGCAGTACGGCCACAACACCAAACGAAATGACCAGAACGGCGGCCGGATAAGTCATTGCCCCCTTGACCTTGCTCTTCAATTTCATCGACTTTTCCATGTAGACGGAGAGGCGCTGCAGAATCACGTCCAGGATGCCGCCGCTTTCCCCGGCGGCAACCAGATTGACGAAAAGCTCGTCGAAGATTTTCGGATATTTTTTAAGCGCGTCGGTCAGGGTGGAACCCCCTTCAATGTCCCCCTTGATGTTTCCGATCACCTTGGCGAAGGTTTTGTTCTGCTCCTGTTTCCCGAGGAGATCCAAGCACTGAATCAGCGGAAGGCCTGCATTGATCATGGTGGAGAAGATCCGGGCAAAGACCACCACATCCTTTTCCTTAACCTTCTGCTGGAGAAAGGGAATGTTTTCGAAAAGGTCCTTGGGTTTTTTCTTGACGTTGATCGATTTGTAGCCCTGCCGGCGAAGCTGGCTCCTGACCGCGGCCTCGTTGGCCATGTCCACTTCACCTTTTCTGATCTCACCTTTCTTCGTTTCCGCCTGCCATAAGAAAACCGGCATGACTAATTCCCCCATTTTCTGAGAATCTCAAACAAGATGATCCCGGCTGCGACCGAAACGTTCAGAGAGGATATCCGTCCCCGCAGCGGAATGGCAATCAGGAAATCGCACTGGTTCCGGATCAGAGGCCGAAGCCCCCGGCTTTCGCTTCCCATGACCAGCGCCACATGCCCGCCATAGTCCGGCGTCTCGATCCCCATCTTCGCCTCCGCGTCGGCACCGTAAATCCAAAATCCTTTTTCTTTCAGGTATTCGATGGTGCGGACCAGATTGACCACCATCGCCGTCGGCAGGTGATGGACCGCTCCGGCCGAGGCCTTGGCAACGGACGCCGTGATCGAAGCGGCACGGTTCTCAGGAATGATAATGCCGTTCGCCCCGCAACAATGTGCGGTCCGGATGATGGAGCCGAGATTCTGCGGATCGGCGATGCTGTCCAGCAGAACCACCAGATTGTGTTTGGACCGTTGATGACGGTTTGCGATCACCTCATCCACAGTGGCATAAGCGCGCTCCCGGCAGAGGGCCGCAACCCCCTGGTGGACTCGATGCGGCGCCAGCTTCTCCACCCTTTCCCGGTTGCCGGTCTCCACGGGAATCCTGTGTTCATCCGCCAGCCTCAGGATCTTCCGTACCTCCGCCCCCCTCCGACCATCCGCCACGATGATCTTTTCCAGTTGCCCCGGATCGGAAAGGATCATCTCCAGAAGAGGGTTGATCCCATAGATCACCTGCACGGCATCCCTCCGCAAACGGGCTGCTTGAGAATCCACAGGCTGTGCGCGGTTACCGCGGGTTTCTTCGCGCAAGCCCTTGTGCAATCTGTTCCGCAATCGCATCGGCCGCATCGGCCGCATCGGCCGCCTGGCGGATCGGCCTTCCCACGACCAGATAATCGGCCCCGGAGGAAACGGCTTCCGCGGGGGTTACGATCCTTTTTTGATCGTCGCCCGCCACTTCCGCGACCCCTCGGATCCCGGGAGACACGATCAGGAATTCATCCCCGCAGGCTTTTCGGATCGCGGCCGCGTCCTCGGCGGACGCGACGACCCCGGACAGTCCCGCATCCTGGGAAAGACGGGCAAGATGCAGCGCCGTCTCCCGTGTTCCTCCGGAGAACCCGAGCAACTTCAGATCATCGTCGTTCAGACTGGTCAGAATGGTTACCGCGAGAACCGCCGGAGGCTTTTCCTGGGATCGCTCCGCAAACCCTCGCACCGCATCGACCGCGTCCGTCATCATCCGCACCCCGCCGAGGGCATGCAGGTTGAACATGGCCACGCCGAGTCCGCAGGCGGCCTCCGCCGCACGGGCGACGGTGTTGGGAATATCGTGGAATTTAAGATCGAGAAAGATTTTTCCCCCTCGGATACGGATCTGTCGAACAATCTCCGTCCCGAAGCGAACAAACGATTCCTTTCCGACCTTGAACAGGCCGACATGATCCCGCAGACGATCCACCCAGGAAAGGGCATCCTCCATCTCCGCACCGACATCGAGGGCAAAGATCAACCGTTCCTTCGGGGAGCTAATCGTTGTATTCTTCATCGCCGATGAACTCGGTATCATTCGGGATCGTTTTGAAGTTTTCCTTCACCCTTTGCAGATACTCGGGATGGGCGTAAAAAACCTTTCCCGCCGCAATTTCCCGAAGGGCCGTTACAATCTCCCGATTGTTTCTCGAATCCGTCAGGGGTTGGCCTCCCTTCAGAAGCTGTCGCGTCCGTTGAGACGTCAGCAGGACAAGGGCAAACCGGTTCTTTGCCATGCGCAAAGAATCCTCCACCGTAATTCTGGCCATGGACAATGCACCTCCAATTGATTAAAATAATTCTTCTTTCAAAAAAGCCTCGATTCTTTCCGTCCAACGGTCCCGCCGGGACATCTCAGCGATGTACACGGCCTGAAACCGATTGACGGCCTCCTCCAAATTTTCATTGAATATGATGTAATGATACCACAGAGCCTCACGGATTTCATCGAGGGAACTCTTCAAACGCCGCTCCATGACGGCGGCACTTTCCCCTCTGATGGACAGCCGGGACTTCAGATCGGCAAACGTCGGGGGAAGGATGAAGATGAATATCCCGCCCGGATAATTTTCACGGATCGCCTTCGCGCCGCGCGGTTCGATATCCAGGATCAGATCATATCCCTTCGATAAAAAGGCCTCCATCGCTTTCTTCGACGTACCGTAGAGATAGCCGTAATTTTCCACCCATTCAACGAATTCTCCCCGAACCATCCTCTCGCGGAACTCCTCGTCGGAGATGAACTCGTAATCCCGTCCGTTGATCTCGCCGAGACGCGGAGGACGCGTCGTACACGATACGGAAAAACGGATCTTGGGGAATCGTCGCAGAATCTCCCGGCAAATCGACGTTTTTCCGGCACCGGACGGGGCGGACACGACCATCAGCAAACCGGGTTGCCTTTTGGACCATTCATCATTCAATGTTCTGCACCTGCTCCCTCAGTTTCGCCAATTCGCTCTTCACCTCAATGACGCTTCGCGAGATTTCCGCATCCCCGCTCTTGGAGCCGATGGTATTGATCTCACGGCCCATCTCCTGGATCAGAAAATCGATCTTCCTGCCGGCGGCGTCCTCTCCGGCCAGCAGATCATTAAACTGACCGATATGACTTCGGAAGCGTACGATCTCTTCGGTAATATCGCTCTTCTCCGCCATGATCGCGATCTCCTGAAGCAGTCGCGCCTCATCGGCCGCCAGACCCCCCGTCAGTTCCCTGACCCGGTCGCCGAGACGCTTCCGATAGTCCAGCACCACCTGCGGCGCTCTTCCGGCGATTCCATCCACGCAATCGGCAACCCTGTCCAAGCGACCGACCAGATCCCGCTTCAGGCTTTCTCCCTCCCTCTCCCTCATCTCCGTCAGTACCCGGATCCCGTCCGCAAGGATTCTGGAAAGTCCCTCCCAGAGAATCGCCGGATCCTGGCTCGACTCCACAGGAACAAAGAGGTCGCGGAATCCCGCCATCATCTCCAGCGTGATCTCTCCCTCAAGGCCGAATTCCTCCTTCATCTGACCCAGCAGCGCGTGGTAATTGCGGACCAACGGCAAATTCAGCGTGAAACGACCGGCGGCCTCCTCGATTCCATCGCCGTCCGTCCGGAGGGTCGCCTCGATCCGCCCCCGGGAAAACTGTTCCCCGATCCGCTTCTTGATCTCACTTTCGAACGGAAGAAACATGGCCGGCAGACGCAACGAAATCTCCAAAAAACGGTGGTTGACGGATTTCATCTCGATCGTGATTTTCCGGCCTGCAAGAAACGTTTCCGCCCTGCCGTAACCGGTCATGCTTCTAATCATCGGCATTCCTCATCAAACGACTCCCGTCGGACCCTTGTAACATGCCCGACAACGAACGGCTTCCGGTTTCTTTTCCCTTGAGCTGCAGCAGATACTTCTCCCGGATTCGGGTCAGCATCCCGATCATCTCTTCGCCGGCGTAATCCGGATAGGTCCAGGGAAAGGAATGAAACGCCTTGTCTCTGTACATCAGTGTCAAGTCGGCGTAGATCCCATCCCGGAGATAGGGCCGATGGGTAAAGCCCTTGCCCGTGGCCAGAATCAGATGGGCCCGCGCAAGATAACCCGGGTCGATGTTCACCCGCCTTTTCCCTTCGACCGAGAACCTTCTCTCCAGCGCATTGGTCGCGTTTTTGACATCCGGCAATGTCTCCGGACGAATCAGCCGTTCAAAGGCGACAAAACGACGGATCAGGGAACCGCCGAACTCCTTTTCGTAATAATCGGTATAGGCAAAGGCCATCGGTGCGCTGATGAAGTCGGCCTTTCCATATGTTTCCGACAGGACCTGCACCGTTTGACGGAGCAGCCCCTCCTCCCCTGAAAAGACACTGGCCACCAGTTTGACGGCCTCCGGCGGCTGCGGATCGCTCATAGCACCTTCTTCAGCTCTTCCCGGGTCACGGTCGCGGTGCCCGCCTTCCCCACCACGATCCCCGCGGCGTGATTGGCCAGATAGGCTGCCTCCCGGAAAGAGGCTCCCGCCGCGAGCGAGAGGGCCAGAACACCGATGACCGTATCCCCCGCGCCCGTCACATCGAAGACCTCCCTCGCCTCCGTCCGGAATGCCGTATGTCTGATCCGGACGTCCTTCTCAAAAAGGCTCATCCCCTCTTCCCCACGGGTCATCAGCAGGGCCTTGAAATCGTACTGCCTCAAAAGCTTCATGCCGACACGGATGTGATCCTGGCCGTTCAACATCTCTTCCCCCGCCGCACGAGCGGCTTCGTGATGGTTCGGGGTCACGATGTCGAATCCCTGGTACATCGAAAAATCCCACTGCTTCGGATCCACGCAGGTGAATACCGGCCGGCCGGCGATGACCTTCCGGATGCCTTCAAGGAGGGAACGGGTGACCAGCCCTTTTCCGTAGTCCGATATCACCAATGCCCCCAATTCATCCCGCAACGACTCGATGTAGGAGAGGATCCTGCGAATGCTCTTCGCTTGAACCGGCTTCCGGTCCTCCCGGTCAAAACGGACCACCTGCTGGCCGTGCGCCACGATCCTTGTCTTGAGTGTCGTGGGACGGCCCGTCTCCACGACAATGCCGTCCATATCCAAACCCCGGCCTGAGAACTCCGCCAGCAGACGTCTTCCGGTATCGTCGGACCCCAATACCCCGGCCAGATGAACCTGGCCGCCCATTGCGAAGACATTGTTGAGCACATTGGCACAGCCGCCCAGCAGAAAGTTATCCTTTTTCACCTCAACCACGGGAACGGGCGCCTCCGGGGAGATTCGCGACACCCTTCCCCAGATAAAATGGTCCGCCATGACATCCCCGACAACCAGGACCCGGGATCGGGGAAAATGATCAATGATCGCAAACGCCCTTCGGTTGCTCATCATCCGTTTCATAAAAATCCTATCGTTCCGGCCGGGGAGAAAAACCAGATTTGATGGATGCTTATCTATTATCAAGGGCCATGTTTGTCAATCCTTTTCTCGGAAACATCCACGGGTCGCGCGAACATTCCTTATTGACTTCGTAAAGGGGTTCGGGTTAAAAAATCAACAAGGCATTCGGTCGTATCCATTTTCCGGGATCACCGGAAAACGTGGAGATGGGTCTCAATCCTGTCGCCGCATCGCATTGCCGGACGGGCGTCTGCCGACCGCCGATGGGAATTGATCATGATTCGTTCCGCATTGCTCGTCATCATTGCCGTCTCGATCACCGCTTTCATGTCGGTTTGCGCCCTGGTGTTCCCCCTTATTTCTCCCGGCGAGAACAAGGCTCATAAAATCGCAAATCTCTGGGCGAAAATGCTCCTCAAACTCTCCGGAATCCGGGTGAGCGTTGCCGGCCGGGAAAATGTGCTGATGAACCGTCCGCAGATCTTCATGGCCAACCACCAGAGCGATTTTGACATCCTGATCGTCCTGGCTTACATCCCCGGCCAGTTCCGCTGGATCGTCAAAAAAGAGCTTTTCAAGATCCCCGTTTTCGGCAAGGCCATGCGAAGCGCCGGGTACATCGAGATCGACCGGCAGAATCGGGAGAAGGCGATGAAAAGCCTCGAGGAGGCGGCACAGAAAATCCGGGAAGGAAAATCGGTGGTCACGTTTCCCGAAGGAACCCGCAGCAAGGACGGAACGATCAAGCCGTTCAAGCAGGGCCTGTTCCATCTCGCCATCCAGGCCGGGGTGCCGATCGTGCCGATCTCCATCATCGGCGCCCACGAAATCATGCCGAAGCGATCCCTGAGAATCAGGCCCGGAAAGATCAAGATGGTCATCGACCGGCCGGTGGATGTGTCCGGATACAAAATTGAAACCAGGGGGGAATTGATCGAGCGGGTCCGCGGCATCATTGTCCGCAACTTCCAGGAAGGCGGAACCTCTTCCCGAGCGACTTCCACACCGGATGGCGGAAAGGAGCCTCTGTGACATTGATGGAGGCCGTCATCCTGGGCATCGTTCAGGGGTTGACCGAACCGTTGCCGGTCAGCAGCTCCGCGCATCTGGTCATTGTCCCCTCGCTGATCCCGGGATTCCGGCAACCCAGCGTTGCCTTTGACGTTCTCCTCCATCTCGGAACGCTCGTGGCCGTAGTCTTCTTTCTTCGACGGGAAATCGCTGAAATCATCGCTTCGTTTCTGCCGGAGAAGGAACCGTCCGCAAGCCCGCAGCGGCATCCCTCAATGGAAAAGAGCGCCAATCGCAGGTTGGCGCTCTGGATCGTTGTCGCCACGTTCCTGACCGGAATGATCGGTCTCCTGTTCAGGGAGAGGATCGAATCTCTCTTTGAATCGGCGGCAACGGCATCCTGCATGCTTTTGATCACGGGAATCCTGTTGTTCCTTTCGGATCGGGTGAAAATGAACAGAAGAGGAAAGGAGGAGATGAATCTGGCGGATGGAATCGTCCTGGGGCTGGTCCAGGCGGCTGCCCTGATTCCGGGAATCTCCCGTTCGGGATCCACGATCGCCTTCGGGATCTTCCGGGGGCTGGAGCGCAAGACGGCGGCAAAGGTTTCGTTCCTGATGTCCATTCCGGCCATTGCAGGCGCCGCCCTTCTCAAGGCAGCCGACTTGATCCGGTTTCCCGTAAACGATCTGCCGGCGCTGGGAGCGGGTTTCCTTGCGGCCGCAGTCACCGGGTTTCTCTCCCTGAAACTCCTCTTCGTCGCAATCAACAAAACCGGCCTCGCTCCCTTTGCCTGGTACTGCTGGATCTTCGGAACCGCTACGCTGATCCTCCTGGGGTTGGGATAGAACAGGGAATCCGTTGACGATGAACGAAACATTGCCTTCCCAGACGCGTTTTACGGAAATCGCCGGGCTGCTCTGCCTTGCCGTTGCACTGTTTCTGCTGCTCGCCCTTCTCTCCTATCACCCCCTCGACCCTTCCCTGACGCGCTATGTGCCGGAGGAGACGACGCTTCACAATTGGACCGGCGCCGCGGGATCCTACACGGCGGACACCCTGCTTCGTCTATTCGGGATCGGCATCCTTTGGCTTCCGGTTCTGCTGCTGGTCGCTGCCATCCGGTTTTTCCGGAGCCCCCGGTTTCGGATCGGCGCATCGGCAATCCTCGGTGTGGCCGGTTTGGTCTTTGCCACCTCAGGGATTTTCGCGCTGACCGCAGGGAGAGTCGAGTTCCACGGTGTCCCGCTGCATACGGGCGGGCTTCTGGGAAGCATTGCGGCAGGATTTCTCGACGATTATCTGCGCATGGCCGGATCGCTCATCATTTTCGGATTGATCCTGATCGTGGCCCTGATGATCTTGTTCGATTTTTCGGTGGTTTCCTTTGCGGGAAGATCGGCGGCAGCGGCGGGAACCACGGCACGAACCGGAATCGTCTGGATGGATCGGCTCAAGGAAAAACTGGGCAAGAAAGCGAAAGCGCCGGTCGTAAAAAGAACGGTCTCGGTCACCGCTCCGATCATCGAGGAACCGGCGCGGGAAACCTTGAAAGAAAAGCTGGAGAAGGCGGAGCAGACCCGTTTCAATTTCTCGTCCCGGACAAACGGGACCTTCAAGCTGCCGCCTCTGACCCTGCTGGACCAGTTGGAGCGGAAAGACATCCGGATCAAACGGGAAACGTTGATCGCCAATTCCCGGCTGCTTGAGAAAAAGCTTTCCGATTTCGGCGTCGAGGGAAAAGTGGTCGAGGTGAAGCCCGGTCCGGTCATCACGATGTATGAGCTCGAACCCGCTCCCGGCGTCAAAATCAATAAAATCACGAATCTTTCCGATGACCTGGCGCTCGCATTGCGCGCGCCGAGCATCCGGATCATCGCACCCATTCCGGGAAGGGGGGCGATCGGCATCGAGATTCCCAATCAGGAGCGGGAGCCGGTCCGCCTGCGGGACGTTCTCGATCACGCAGCTTTCCGGGAAACCTCTTACCGCCTGCCGATCGCGCTCGGTGAAGACATCGTGGGCGCCCCCCTGATCACCGAATTGATCCGCATGCCGCACCTCCTGATCGCCGGAACGACCGGCTCCGGGAAGAGCGTCTCCCTCAACGCCATGATCTGCAGCATCCTGTTCAAGGCACCTCCCAACGAGGTCAAGTTCCTGATGATTGACCCCAAGCGGCTGGAACTGTCCGGATATGAGGGAATCCCCCACCTTCTCCATCCGGTGGTCGTCGATCCTAAGAAGGCCTCTCTCGTGCTCCGCTGGGCGGTAGAGGAGATGGAACGCCGATACCAGATTATCAGTCGGGTCGGCGTGAAGAGCATTGAGGCCTACAACGAATTGCGGGCAGGGAAAACGCCCGGCCGGCCTCTATCGGCCGACACCGGGCCCGGGGAACGCGGATCGAAAGAGGCGGCTCGAACGCATGAGGCCGTCCCGCCCGGGATCCGGGAAGTATCCATGTCGGAAGAAACAGTCCGGTCGACAGAACCGCTTCCCGAACATCTGCCCTACATCGTCATCATCATCGATGAGCTGGCGGATCTGATGATGGTTGCGCAGAGAAATGTCGAGGAATCGCTGACCCGCCTGGCCCAGATGGCAAGGGCCGCGGGAATTCACCTGATACTGGCCACCCAGCGACCCTCCGTGGACGTGATCACGGGCATCATCAAGGCCAACTTCCCCACCCGGATCTCGTTCAAGGTCTCCTCCAAGGTGGACTCGCGGACCATCCTCGATCAGCTTGGCGCGGAAAAGCTCCTCGGGGCCGGGGATATGCTCTTCATCCCCCCCGGAAGTTCAAGATTGACGCGCATCCACGGCGCCTATGTTTCGGACCGGGAAATCGAACGGATCGTGGATTTCGTGAAAAAGCAGGGGCAGCCGGACTACGACGAATCGATCACGGCTTTTGAACCGGAGTCGAGCGAGGAGAAGCCGGCGGAGGATTTCGACGAGAAATATGACGAAGCCGTCGCGCTTGTGACGGATCTCGGACAGGCATCGATCTCTCTCGTGCAGCGGTACCTGAAGATCGGGTACAACCGGGCGGCCCGAATGATCGAACGGATGGAGGCGGAAGGGATCGTCGGCCCTTCGGACGGCGCGAAGCCGAGAAAGGTCCTCGCTCGGAAGATGCCGCGTTGACGGGATAAGCCGGCTCGGACTGCGGATCAATCTTTCCGTCGGAAAGCGCTTCCGAAAAAATGCGTTTGAAAAAGGTCCATATCGTCAGCCTCGGCTGTTCCAAAAACCTGGTCGATTCCGAGGTGATGGCAGGCATTTTGGCCGATAACGGATACCTCCTGATGGAACGGCCGGAGGAGGCCTCGATCATCCTGATCAACACCTGCGCGTTCATTCTCCCCGCACGCGAGGAGGCGATCGACGAGATCCTCCGCATGGCGGCATGGAAGAAGAGCGGCAGCGGTCCCTGCTCCCATCTGGTCGTCACGGGCTGCCTTCCCCAGCGATACGGAAGAGAACTGGCGAATGCTCTGCCGGAGGTTGATCTCTTCCTCGGTACGGCGGAGGTTCCCCGCATCGCCCGACACCTGGATCGGCTGTCAGCCGGCCCGAAAACCGGCTGCCGAGGCCGATCCGTCATCCGTCGCCCGATCTTCCTGATGAATGCCGGCCACAAACGCCTGGTTTCCACCCCGTCGAACAGCGCCTACCTGAAGATCGCCGAAGGGTGTTCCAACCATTGCTCCTACTGCGTGATCCCTTCCATCCGCGGCAAGGCCCGAAGCCGGGCCATCGACGATATCGTGAAGGAGGCGAAGAGGCTTGCCGCAGCGGGGGTCCGGGAGTTGATTCTCACCGCACAGGACACGACGGCCTACGGCCTCGACCGCAGGGACCGACCGACCCTGAGCCTTCTGCTCCGGGAGCTGGCTGCCATCGACGGCCTCTCCTGGATCCGCCTCCTCTATACCTACCCCATCCGTCTGACAGAGGAACTCCTGCGGACGATCTCGGAAGAAAAGAAGATCTGTCATTACCTGGACATCCCCGTCCAGCACAGCGATGACGCGATCCTCNTCCCGGATCTCCGAACGGGAGAAGGAGCGCCGCCGGAACCTCGTGATGGAAGAGCAGGCCCACATCTCCAGAGAGATCAACAACACACTGATCGGCACCCAACAGGAAATTCTCGTCGAGGGGAAGAGTGAATTGGCCGGATACACGTGCACGGGAAGGTGCAGACGCCAGGCCCCCGAGATCGACGGCGTAACATACCTTCGGGGTGGAATTCCGAAGGCGGGAACGATCCTCGACTGCCGGATCATTGCCGCCGATGATTATGACCTGTACGCCGAAATCCTCTGATCTTTTGGCTTTCTTTACGATCGTCTCTCTCCCGCAGCCCCGGCCGAATCTTCTCTCGTCAGAAATAATTACAGGTTATCCATGATATGATATTTATTCGTTTGACTTCACTTCAGAAAAGCATAGATGTATATACAGAATAGTCCCAAAAGTCATTCCATTCGGGCCATTTTCTTGACGAGCACGGTGCAGTGTCGAATCGAAAAGAAGAAGGGAGGGCACCATGATTGCAGGGATTCTCAAGGAGATCAAGACCGAGGAAAACCGCGTATCCATGACCCCGGCCGGGGTCGAGGTCATGAGGGACCACGGTCACACGGTCCTCGTGGAGAAAGGCGCGGGCGCCGGCAGCGGACTCGACGACAAGGCCTATGCGGCGGCCGGTGCGGAGATCGTCAAAACCCCGAAAGAGATCTACGATCGATCCGAACTGGTGATGCATGTCAAGGAACCGATGCCTTCGGAGTATGAAATGATCCGTAAAGACCAGATCGTCTTCACCTATTTCCATCTGGCCGCGGACGAGATCCTGACGAAGGCGATGGTCAAGACCCAATCGATCGACATCGCGTACGAAACGATCCAGCGGGCGGACGGCTCCCTGCCCCTGCTCATCCCGATGAGCGAAGTGGCAGGCCGGATGGCCATTCAGGAAGGGGCGAAATATCTGGAGATGAAATACGGCGGCGAGGGCGTTCTCCTCGGCGGCGTTCCCGGCGTGGATCCGGCGACGGTGCTGGTGCTCGGCGCCGGCACGGTCGGAACCCAGGCCGCCAGAATGGCTTGCGGTCTCGGCGCCAAGGTGTATGTGGTCGATTCCTGGCTGCCGAGACTCCGCTACCTCAACGATGTGATGCCGTCCAACTGCTTCACGCAGATGTCTTCACCGGCCGTGATTCGCAAACTGATCCGTGAGGCGGATCTCGTCATCGGGTCCGTGCTGATTCCCGGCGCCAAGACCCCCAAGCTCGTCACCCGTGACATGCTCAAGATCATGAAAAAGGGGGCTGTCATGGTCGATGTGGCCATCGATCAGGGAGGCTGCTTTGAAACCTCCAAGGCTACGACGCACAAGGATCCGATCTTCACCGTGGACGGAGTCATCCACTACTGCGTGAGCAATATGCCGGGCGCCGTCGCCAGGACCTCCACTCAGGCCCTCACCAACGCTACCCTCCCCTACGCGGTCGAGATCGCGGACAAGGGCTGGAAAAGGGCGATGAAGGAAAATCCGGAGATCAAAAGGGGCGCCAATGTCATTGGCGGGCAGATCACCTTCAAGGGGGTGTCTGACGCCTTCGGCATGAAACTCGTGCCGGTCGACAAGCTTTTGTAGTGCCGTCCGCGAAAACCTTTCTGACCGGGCCTCCCCGGCCGAGGCGGTTACATAAACAGGATGAAAAAGGTTGATTTGTTGATTGCCGTACTGCTCTTCTGCAGTACGGCCGTTCCCGTTGAGGCCGCAGGTTGGTATCTGCGAGGAGCTCTTGGGTTCGAGTGGTCCCTTGCCGCGGATTTTTCGGATGCGGACTCCGGAGCTTCGAACCCGCCGGCCCTCTTCGGCAGCGTCCCGGGACGCGATGGGCAACCCATCGGCGCCTACGGCGATTTCGGCCGATCTCCCCTTGCAGAAGCGGCGGTGGGCAAGCAAATTTTTCCCTGGCTCCGGACCGAGTTTGCCGTTGCCTATCGGCATGACATGCCATACCGGGGAGAAGCCAATTTCCGAGGCGTACCGGGCGGACAACCCGTGTCGGGAAACGCCGATGCGCTGACGGGGACGGCAAACCTTTTTTTGGATATTGCCGGTCTGCCCGGTGTCGACATCGGCCGTTTCCAGCCCTACTTGGGCGGAGGCATCGGTGTCACTCACAACCGGCTCGGTGAGATGACTTACGGCTTCCCCGCCAATCCCGGGAAACACAAGATTACGGTCACCCCCTCCGGCGAGAAAACGGATGTCGCCTTCATGGTAGGGGTCGGCACGGGAATCGTCCTATCGAAACGGATCGTCCTCGATCTATCTTACCGGTACACGGACCTCGGGCGGGTGTACACGGACGCCGGTAAAGCATACTTGAACAACATCCCTGCGGGGATCGACATCGCCGAAACATGGGCGCCGCTTCGATCCCACGGCGTCTTCGCCGGAATCCGCTACCTGTTCAAATAGGAATGGCCATTCTTTTTCCGGATGATCCATCCGGCTAAATAGTTCTACGAAACCCCCTCTCCCTCGATAGAATACTCCCTGGAAAGATCGTATCGGATTTGTTGCAGTTTTTCTTGCTGCTCTTGATACAG
>JAEAMG010000211.1_pt1 | contig 88587 bp, 49 predicted proteins | sample 8958741 | NCBI WGS metagenome assembly JAEAMG01 (sample SAMN16933256, study PRJNA681125) | bioreactor sludge metagenome | isolation source: anaerobic bioreactor treating anionic surfactant - SDBS | place: India: Bengaluru | collected 2019-02-28
CTAACCTGTTAAGCGGTTCTTCCGCTTTGAAGGTCAGGGCTCCATCGGTCTTCACACTGCCTGGAACATCCAATCTTGGATCGAAGGTCACGTTCGCGGTCACTTTCTGCGGTATGCCCGCCGGGCAACGTCGCCTTTTTTCCGCTTATTCGGGCGGGGCCAACACCGCAGGCGGGCGGAAAGTGATTTTCGATCTCATGGCCGGAGGAAGCTTTTCGGACGGCACGGCGACGCGCTTCTGGTACAACGGCTTGGCCGTTAATGTGTCCACGTCGGCGGTTCCGGGATGGGAAACCCTCAGCTTGGGTCGGATGCATGTCGCGGCCACCTACGATGACGGCGTGATTGTTCTTTACGTGAACGGAACGGAATGCGGGCGCGGGGGAACGTCAGGCGCGGGCGCACTGCGGCCGGCGCTGGGGGATCTCCGTTTCGGTGAGGATTATCCTCCGGCTGTTACGACCAATGAGCCTTTTCTGGGGATGGCCGATGATATCACGGTGCTCGGGCGTGTGCTGAGTGCATCGGAGATCGAAAGCGCCAACCGGCAGGGCCTGGGTGGCGTGATCCGACCCGCAGCAGACACGGGCGTGTTTCTCGACATGGAAAGCGACACCGGACCGTTTCTCAGTAACAAGCTGAAGTCCGGCGTTTCTGCTATTCCGTTGCCCGGAGGAGCGAAATGGGGTAACGCCATGTTATTGCTTAACGCCTCAACGTCGGCTGCAGGTAGCATCCGCTGCGAAATTCGCGACGAGGCGGGTCTGGCTATACCCGGCTTCACGTTGGCGGAGTGCAAGCCGCTTTACGGCGACGAGATCGAACTGCCGCTTGTCTGGAAAAACGGCGCTGACGTGAAGGCCCTGGCCGGCAGGACCCTCACTCTGCACTTCGCACTGAAGGACGCCGACCTTTTCGCATATCGCTTCGGACAGCCTGAGCGCTCGCGTGCAACAACAGAGGATGGGCGCAACGGGACTTTGACGACGTTTTCAAAATAGTCAACAGCAAGGCTTTTAACGTGTATAATCCTATGGGTTTGAATGCGGTCAGGATACCTGTCGCCCTTTTCGGATTGACGGTGTTGACGGTTACCGGGTGCGGGTTGTGCCGCTGCGGGAAAACGGCATGTGCTTCGGGTGATAACCTCATCTATGTCAGTTGGGGCGACCAGATCATGGTGGCCAAGGGGGATGCGCAGCTGGATACGGTCGACAAGATCAAGCGTAGCGTAGCGGGATGGGCAACACATTACAACGCCGGCGCCATCCTATGGCGCGGATCTTCTCTTTACATCAAGGAGTTCTATGAGCAACGACCTTTTAAGGGTTTCATCAGCAACTACTATGCAAAGGTCGACAGCATCGAGGCGCAGTTCCAACCGCTGGAGGTGGTTCGGCGCGAGACGCGCAAGCACGGTCAGCGGATGCTGATCTATATGACGGTGTTCGATCACGGCGCGCCGACCAGCCAATTATACGGAGGATCCTCGCCGTTTCCGTGGCAGGACCACGCGACCATCGCGCACCCCGAATGGCAGGATGTGGACGTGCGGGGAACGCCACACTATGGCGTGCTCGATTTTTCATGGCCCGAGGCGCGGTCGCTCATGGTCGAGCGCATCAAGGGCTATGTGGAACGTTTCGAATGCGACGGCGTGTACGTCTGCACGCGCACGCATTCGCTGCCCGCGCTCCACGCCGACCAATTCGGGTTCGGCCCCCTGGTGGCAGCGGAGTTCAAACGACGCAGCGGTGTCGACATCCTGACCGATCCGCGGTTCGACACGTTGTCAACGTTCTATGCCCCGGCTGATCCGCTCGTGGAGCAATGGCGCAAACTGCGCGGCGAATACCTGGTGCAGTTCTACCGCGAGTTGCGGGCGGCTCTGCCCAACAAGGAGATTATCACGGGCATTCCGCGCGGCCGTTATCTCGGCCCGCCTTACGGGAACCTCTATCTGGATTGGGAACAGATCGTCCGGAATAAACTGGTGGATGGCCTGGTGCTCGGCGTGCGTTCAGGTGCGGGTCTGCACCCGCCGCTCTATGTGCCTCACCGCAAGATTGGCTACCTTTCCAGCGAAGATGACCAGATCGGCATCCCGACGAACAAAGAATGCGTGGACACTGTTTATGGGCCACTCTGTCTGGAAAACGGCGTGCGGCTCTACCTGCAAAGCGGGTATAGCAAAGGCTTTGCCAAATGGGCGGCAGAGGATCCGAAATTGACAGGGGCGATGATCGGCTGTCCTTCGTCGTCGCCTGCGCCCGTTTTGATGCACGATCCTGCGCTCGACTTCAGGCAGGGAGAGATGACGGTGGAGGCATTCTTGAAACCCGCTGCCGGCGGCATGAAAGAGTGGCAGCGCGTACTCAGCAAATACGACCATGAGAACGATCATGTCGCCCGTGGATGGGAGTGGATCATCCTGCCCGGTGGCCGGTTCCGTTTCCGGATCAATCTCCAAGCGTCCGGCAAGCCGGGCGCGGGCCTGGATTTTGCTGTGGACTCGAAGGCGGTTCTACCCTCGAATCAATGGACGCATGTGGCAACGGTATATGACCGTCCCAAGCGCGAACTGCGACTGTACGTGGCTGGGAAGCTGGAGGCACGGTGTTCCATTCCTGACATGCCGCTGCGGTCCAACCCCGACCAGGATCTGGTGCTCGGCCGATACGGCGGCAGCGCGATGTCTTACGCGGAAGGGCTCATCGATGAGTTGCGCATCAGTACGGTTGCGCGCTCGTTCACGGAAGCACCACGTGCGCCGTATACAGGTGCCGAGCCAGGGACGTTGGCGCTCTACCATTTTGATGCATTGACTGATGGCACCACCTGTGCCAACAGCGTGCCGCGAAGTGCCCTTCGCGCTGCACTCACGGGGCTAGACGGCTCGCGGCTGGAGGAGAGTCTTCCGGGGTTCGGAAACGCGCTGCGAATGGGAGAGTGAGCCGAAGCGCTCAAAAGGCCTAAGCATGAAGGAAAACGTGGCAAAGGTGGGGGTTTATCGGATGCGGGGCTTCCCGTTTGCGGCATGCGTCGCTGCGCTGTCGGCTAGCCTTCTTCTGCCCGCTGTGGCAGCCGGGAGTGACGCCAGCGCCCCGGCGGCAGACTCCGCGGCTGAAAGGAAGGCGGCAGCCGAGGTTGCGGCCCGTTTGGCGCGCATGCCGCGGCCTTGGGCCTTGCCGCCCAACGTTCCCGCGCTTGAGGAGATTCACGAGGCGCTGCGGTTCTGGGCGGAGAAGAAACCCGGACTTATGGAGGTGCAGGTGCGGGGCCGCTCTGCCAGCGGGCTGCCGATCCTGCTCGCGAAGGTGACTGACTCGGCGATTCCTGACGAGGACAAGCAGCGGGTGGTGGTGACGGGCCTTCACGCGGGTCCCGAACGCAACGGCGCAACGGCGATCATGCGGTACGCGGAATGGCTGCTGGGGGACAGCCCGGAAGCCTGTGAGACACGGAAAAGACAGGTGCTTCTGCTGATGCCGGTTGTCAACCCGTACGCTTACGTCACGAACAACGTGAACGGCAATGAGGGCGGCTTCGGCATATACGACTCACGGAGGGGAGCGCTCTGGGACATACCGAACCTGAAGCTGCGGGAGCCGGAGAAGGTTCCGGAGATTGCAGCGTTTGCGGGCGTCGTGGACGAATACCAGCCCGAAGCTCACGTGGACATGCACGGCGTCGGGCTGCGCTGGAACGGCGAGCGCACCACGGAGTCGGCGGGCACGGCCTATTCGAATTACGGATTGCGGGCTTGGGATATGCGGGTCAGCGACCGCATGATTCGCGCCGCCAATGAGGCGGGCTATGGCATCGACCGCGCCGAGGCCGACGCCCAACGCCTCTTCTGGGGCCCGGATATGGACGCGCATCGAGACCGGTTTTGGCACGGGAGGACATTTTTTTATACGGCCTCTTACGCCTATGTTCGCTGCCACACGCTGCTGAGCACGGCGGAGGTCAGCTGGGAAGAAAGCGGCGTGGCTCGTCTGAAAGCGTTTGTTGGCATCGGCAATCAGGTGTGGCCAGGCGAGCGACTGTCCGGATATCCGGTCCATGTGCTCAAATCGATGCAAGAGCACCAGCTGGTCTCGTGGGGGCGTACCGCAGCCGAGAGACGGCGCAGCCGCATGGAGCTCTGGACGCGGCAGGGGTCGTTCGCCGTTGGCCTGCTCTACCCGCAAACCGACTGCAGAACGCTGGTTGCGCTGGGGCTGACCGCGCGCGGCTGTTCCCTGCTGGAGCCTTCCCTGGCCGCATTTTATACGAATTTGGCGGCTTGCGCGGACATGAACGCGCCAGCCGTCCGAGCGTTCGTTCAGGCGGGACCGGAACTCAAGCTGTACAAGGAGGCTGGTGAAATCCCACCAACGGACGCGCCGCTGCTGAATGGGCTGGCTCTTCGCCTGCGGATCTCCTGCCCGAATCCCGACCTGCTGGACCTCCGGCTCAACGGCCAGTTGCTGAAAGAAAGCGATGCCGATGGATACCAGCGGTGGGCCGGCGATGGCTGGACCGTGGTGCAAGTGAATGTGCCTCCCGCGAAGGCTTCTAAGTTGGATGTGTGTATCGTGTCGTGCGCTTACGATCCGCGCACGACGCGCGATTATGGCTGGCAAGCGCCGCCCGAGGTGCGCGCGCGCGTGAAATCTTCCAAGAACCCCTAATGGGCTAAAGGCCAAGTCGTGAAGTCCTGGCGAAACGGAAAAGGTAACATGAAAATCAAGACGGGACGCCGGATAGCAGATGCTCAGCGGCTGAAGAGAACAGCCGTCAGAGTGGGATTGGCCTGTGCCTTTATCGCTTCTTCAGGGCTCGCCGCCGCACAGCCGACGGCGCTGGAAAACAGTCTGGAGATGCTGTGGGACATGGACCGGATCGCCAGCCTGTACAATGTCCGGCTGACTCTGCATCCGCCGAAGCTGCGGGAGGTGGCGATCGTTCACGACCAGCCGTGGGAAGGCAATGTCTGCTGCTACCACACCGTGTTTAATGACGGCAGCCTGTACCGCATGTACTACCGTGGCGCGAACTGGGGCGGGACCGACGTGCGCGAACAGTGTGCCGCTAAGTCCGCTGCACGCGGCGCTGACTGGCTTGGACGGTTCCAAGCTGGAAGAGGGGAAGTCCGGTTTTGGGAATGCTTTGCGGCTGGGTGAATGAGGGCTAGACGGTGTCGGAAGAGCACAGGAAAGGGGGCATTTATGGCTTCAACATGTGACGTGAAAGCGTGTATTTGGGCGGCGGTCCTTCTGTCGGCAACCTTTGCGCAGGCGGTGACCGTCATCAACAAGACAACCGGCCAAGTCTTGCTTTTCGATGATTTTGAAAAAGCCGGCAACGGTATCAGCCTCTCTGCGTATCCAGATGTCAGCGGCGACTATGACCCGACGGCCCGGATCGGGTCATGGTCGGTCAATGAGACCGGACCGACTAACGTTCAGGTCACCTCTTATCTCGGCAATTCGCCGGATCCAGCCGCCATTCCTCAAGGCACGAACTACCTGCGTGTTGTACGCCACATGGCGGCAGTCGCGCAAGTCGACTTCAGCATGCCTGTTCCGCAAAGCACAACTGGAGACGTCATCCACACGGAGGCGATGGTCTGGATTCCCAGCGGTGTGAACGCTAACGCGTTCCAGATACAACTCATTGGCTCGGGCGGGGTCACCGATTACCGCGTGAATGTCACGACCGCCGCGCCCAGCGGCAATGGCGGGAATGTGAACGTGTGGGACGCCACATTAACCATCCCGACCTTTGTCGACACCACGCTCGACTGGCTGGTCAACACTTGGCAGAAATGGGAATTCGACTACGCGGTAGGGAACACGAATTTTGATCTCACCATCGACGGCGTGAAAAAGACGTTGCCTCGTTCAGGAGTCGCCGGCGATATTAAGATCGTGTCCTTCCGTTGCGGGGCACAGGCCGCGAATATGCAGTTCAGGCTTGATTCCACGGGATATGATGGTAAAAAACAGGATTCGTTCACGCTTTTCCGTGACGGGTTTGAAAACAGCGTCACAGGGGCTGTACCCGTCATAAAAGATCCGGATATCGGAACTTATCTCGGCGTGGGGAATGGGGCGCTGGTCCGCAGCGGGAGCCTGTTGGCTTCCAACGGTCCCCCGGGCGCTTTCAGGGGCAGCAACTATCTTGAAGTCACTCGGTTAGGCGGGTTAAATGCCAACATCGGTTGCATGTTTGCCGGCGGGGCGATAAAGCCCAACGCCCAGGAACTTCACGCAAGTTTTCGACTCTGGTGGAACACCGCGGGTTTTGTCTCTTTCGCGCTTAGTGACAGTTTGTCGATAACCCCGACCAACAGCCTGGTTTTTAACGGCATACGTAACACGCGTACCGTTGAAGCGTTAACGGGAGCAGTCTATCAGGTGCTTGCACCTGCGGGAACCTTCCCGACCAACATGTGGACGCTTATTGAACTCGTCTGGTATCCCAAGACACAGGTGTGTACGCTGAGCCTGAATGGCGGGACTCCCCTCAGGAACAGCCTCTATGGGCCGGTCCCCAACGTGCTGAACAGGCTGTGGTTGCAGACCGGGGCCGGCACCACGGTCTATTGGGTCGATGATGTTGAAGCGCATTGGCTCTACACGCCCCCGCATCCGGGTGGGACCCTGATCAGCGTTAAGTGATCAGAGCGTGTATGGTGACCGGAAAACGTGTGTGTTTGTTGACAGGCTTGATTCGGGGTTAGAAAAACGAGATGAGGTGATCAATGATGGTCGGGACGATGAAGCGGCTGGTACTGGTGGCGGGAGCGTGCATCACAACGGCAGCCTGGTGCGCTACACGGGAGACGCAACTCACGGTGAAGCTGAGCGTGACCAACGCCTTGGAACAATGGCATGTGGCGGATTCGAGGGCCAGTGTTACAAATGGTTTCTTGCGTCTCGACGGCCGTGAGGCGCGTTGTGCCGCCTTTTTGAAAACGCCGGCGTTTGGCGACGTTTCTCTCTCCGCTTCATATCGCGTGGAGAAGCATGACGGCGTGATGGCTGTCGGGTTCGTTATCGGTTCGACCGATTCGGCGACTTACACGTTTGTCCATTACGATGCTCGCTCGGCCATTCTTTGCCAGAGCGATGTGACAAAAGAATGGCGGGAGATCAAACGGTCATCTAAAGCGCAGTCACCTGAAACCTGGCATACGGCCACGCTTGAGCGCAAAGGGAACCGTGTCAGCGTGACCTTTGATGGAAAACTGCTGTACGAAGCTGACTGCGCCGGAACGCCCGGTTTAGTCGGGTTCTACGCAAACCAGACGGTTGCTCAAATCAAAGCTATCACGGTTAAGGGACTGTCAGACAACCTTGCCAAACCGTGGGTGCAAGTGACGCCGATCCAGGATTGGGTCTACGTCTGTACCGATGCGGGCGCGGGAGCTTATGAGGCCTTCCCTGACGTGTGCCGAGTCTCTGACGGCCGGCTGTTGGCCGTGTTTTACGCGGGGTACGGGCATGTTTCGATGCCGACTGACAAACTACCTAAGGGCGGAAGGATCAGCGGCTGTTTTTCAGCCGACGAAGGTCAGACATGGGGTCCTGCGTTCACCCTTTTCGACGGGCCTTATGATGACCGCGACCCATCGGTTACGCAGCTGAAGGACGGTCGGCTGGTGTGCTCCTTCTTCACGCTGAAACCAAAGCCGGAAGGGCAAACAGGATTTGACGGGCTGGGGTCCTTTTGCGTGACCAGCAAGGATGGCGGTGTGACGTGGGAAACCGAGCCGCGACAGATCGTCAAAGACTACTATTGTTCGTCACCGATACGAGAACTCAAAGATGGACGACTCGCGCTGGGCCTCTACCGGCAGGACCGAAAAGAGGCCTGCGGAGCGGTGACTTTCAGTGCGGACGGAGGCAAGAACTGGTGCCTGCCCATCGACATTCCCACCGGAGGCCTGCGGTATGAGGCGGAAACAGACCTGATCGAACGCCAGGACGGCAGCCTTTACGCGGCACTCCGCGGCCAGAAACACTCCGGTTGGTCAGTGAGCAAGGACGGCGGGAAAACGTGGTCAACAGCCACACTTTTCGGTTTTCCCGGACATTGCCCTTACTTGCACAGGACGCCCGATGGCATTCTTCTCATGGCCCACCGTTTGCCGGCCACAAGCCTGCACTACAGTCTCGATGATGGAAAAACGTGGAGTGAAAACGTGCCGGTAGACACGGTCGTTGGCGCCTATCCCAGCATGGTGACGCTGAAGGACGGATCAATCCTGATCATCTACTATGAAGAGGGGGCCCGTTCGAGCATTCGTGCCAAAAGGTTCCGAGCGACGCGCCAGGGAATCGAATGGATGGCGGTTGACGAGGAGAAGGAACAGGGCACAGACGAGACACGGATTCGCCAGGCTCCAAGACAACAGAACCGCGCGGAACTTCTCTGGACGAAGGTGCTTTGCAAGGAACCCGGACGGTACATCGGCTGGCCGACCGTGTGCGCCCGCAAGAGCGGCGAACTGCTGGCTGTCTTTTCGGGAGATCGGGATGAGCACGTCTGTCCCTTTGGCAAGGTGCAGATGATACGGAGCAACGATCAAGGGGGGACCTGGACGCCGGCTGTCAATATCAGCAACACGGATTTGGATGACCGCGATGCGGGCATCGTTGAGATGCTCGGCGGAGATCTTGTGGCGTCGTGGTTTACGTCATTGGCGTACCAAGGGAGCATCCGCGACCGTAATAAACTCGTACCGGGTACTCCCCGCTTCTACTGGTGGCTGCATGACGAGAAAATCCCGGACGCGGTGAAGAAGGACGGCTTGGGTTATTTCACGATCCGATCGTCAGATGGCGGCAAGACGTGGGAAGCGCCTGTACGCACTCCTGGCACAGCGCCGCACGGTCCCATTGTGCTGAAGGATGGACGGCTGCTTTTTGTCGGCATCACCTATTCCGGACATTACGGGATTTATAGCGGGAGCACGAACGAGATCACGGTGGCGGAGTCGCGCGACCAGGGGCGCTCGTGGCAGCGCATCAGTGCGATCTGCCTGCCGGCAGGCGAGTTGACTGGGGAGTTTCACGAACCCCACGCGGTCGAGACGGCGGATGGCCGTATCGTGGCACAGATCCGTCACGACAAGGGCACCAAGCTTTGGCAGTCCGAAAGCGGCAACGGCGGTAAGACCTGGACAACCGCATGGCAGACGCAACTGACAGGTTTGCCGCCGCATCTGATCCGTCTGCGCTCCGGAAAACTGCTGACGGTCTACGGTCGGCGCTTTGGCGCGTTCGGCGAATACGCCTGCGTCAGCGACGACCACGGCCGCACCTGGGATGTGGCGAACGAGATTAAATTGGCCGGACATTTCAATGGCGATCTCGGGTATCCCGCTTCAGCGGAATTACCGGATGGCTGCATTCTCACCGTTTATTATCAGGCAGACAGAAGGGGCGAAAAAACATGCCTGATGGGCACGAAATGGAAATTGACAGAAAAGGTGGAGGGGCCATGAGCGTTGAAGTCTTCATACGTTTCGGCGCCTTGGCGCTTTTGATGTTTGTCGGCTGCCTGACAGGCGGCCCGACTGCGTCACTTGAATGGAAAACGGAGCATTTCGCCACAGACATGCATCCCATGACAGGCAGCCCGCGGGCTGAGGCCAAGATCAGCGGCGGAAAACTGCATGTGGTCGACGAGGGGACGCAAGCGGGCGATATGGTCAACTTGCTGCGCCCCTGGTGCGCAGATCCCGAGACCGGAGCCGCTGCGGAGGCCTGTGTTCGCGTCGTGTCCTGTAAAGGGATGGCGGGGGTCATGCTGGGTTTCGCTGACGGTGTCCACGAAGACATCCTGACCTTATATGTCGACCGGATTGAACTGCACCATGCCAAGCTGTCATACGCTTTTGACACGACCAACGATTTCCATGTGTACCGCGTCGATATCCGCGGAACCAACGTCAGCATTATGGCGGACGGCAGGAAAGTCCTCGACGGTGCAGGCCGCTTCACGCATCCCGCGCACGAAGGGCGCAACCATGTCAGTTTCGGCGCAGGCAGCAGTTCGGCCACAGGCGAGGCCTTCTGGGATTGGGTGCGCTGGACGGCTAAGCCAATCCGGCGCAAACCGGAAGAGCGTGTCGTGCCTGGTGCCGAGCACCAGGTGGTCTATAAGCGCGCGGGCCGGTACGCCTGCTTCCCCAGTCTGGCTCTGGATCCGGATACCGGGTATCTCTACACCCGTTTCGGGGCGAAGGAAATGGCCACACACTTTGAGACGGCTGACACGAAGCAAGTCACCATGGAAAGCCGTGACCGGGGCGTGACTTGGAACGAAGTGTCTGCCATTCCTCCCGGCGCTCGCGGAGATATGCCGGGTGAGGTCTTTACCTTGCGGAACGGGATTCGAGTACGCATCGGGCAGAATTGGAGGCGCTGGTATCCCCTGGAACGGCTGAATGAATTCAAGGGGAAATACGGCATCACGATCAGCGGCCCCGCTCGCGGCGGAAAGGAAGGACTGTTCGCGGTTAACACGGGCGGTTACATCGAACGTTCCGAGGATGACGGGCGCTCCTGGCAGCGCACGGAGATTGCCGGGCTGGACACCTACAGCTCCTGCTCGTCGCCCTGGTCGAATGCGCAATTGGCTGACGGAACCGTCCTGCGCGCCTTCATGGTGCGGCGTGATGCGGCGTGCCGCGGGAAGGTGGTTGTGGCCATCACCCGAGACGGACGGACGGCCGACGTGGTGCCGGTCATGGGCGATCCCGACAATCGTCTGACCTTTACTGAAGAGACGCTCATGCACGCCACTTCCGGTGGTGCGGTCTGGATGCTGACCCGCGTGCATGGGGACGGTGATTTCATGCGGCAGGCGGTTTCCAAGGATGGTGGCCGCACCTGGACATCGCGGAAGACCGCGATCGATGCCGGACAAAGCCCGCCCAGCGGGCTTGTCAAACTCAACGACGGACGGCTGGTGCTGATCTATGGTTACCGGAAAGCGCCTCACGGCATCCGTGCGGTCGTCTCCGAGGATGAGGGCCTGACTTGGCGTACGGATCATGTTTTGGTGCTTCGCGATGATGGGGAGGGGTACGATCTGGGGTATCCGCGGGCTGTAAAATTGCCGGGCGGAGACGTCTTGGCGATTTACTATTACGCGACTGACGATCAGATCCGTCATATCGCGTGTACCGTGTTCTCTGTTCCTGTATTAAAGAAAAAGGTGAATGCGAAGCCATGAATCTTCAGAATACAATGAAACCATATTTGTTTTTTCACTGCTTTTAGCTCGCCTGGCGTATGGTACCATGCAACTGTTAATTGGATAAGTGATGTTGTGGTTTGTTCGATTCAATGATTATTAAGCATAGCGGAGCGAGATCAAGATGAATAGACAAACAAAGTGGCTGATGGTGGTGATCACGGTTGCGTCCTGGTCGGCACAGGCCGCCACAAGAACTTGGCTGAGCAGCGTGGGCGGATTGTGGACCAGTACCGCGAACTGGTCAGACAGCACCCTGCCGGGAGCCAACGACATCGCGGATCTTTCGGCTGCGACCGGCACGATCAATCTGACGGCGGATGCGGTCGTCGGCGAGATTCTCTACAACCCTCCTTTTAGCGGCACGACGAACACGCTAACGATTCTTTCAGATACGGCTGCGCCATCGTCGAGGACACTCACCATGACGACAACGGCGACGCGACGCGTGCAGGTCGGTGAGGGTGCGCAACTGCTGATGGATGCTGACCTGAAGCCTTCCGGCGTGTTGCTGAAGAACGGATATGGCTCGCTGGTTATCAAGCGCCGTTTACCCCCGCCTGCGCGATGCGATTTCCGGGTCGAACAGGGGCGGATGATCAACGAGGGTGCGATCGTCATTCCGGGGGGACGCCTGCATGTGGGGACCGTCGAGCCGGAAACAGGAGCCTCACCGGAGTTCGTGATGCGGGTGGGTTCATCGTACTTTGCCACCAGCGCCTCATCGGACCTGATTTTGGGTGGTAACTCTCTGCTGGCCAGCGGCCCCGGTTCAAAAGGGGTCATCACACACGAGGGCGGTATTCTTGATCTGACGACCAATACGACAGGCGGGGTTTTTCTAAACGGTTACGCAGCCGGGGGCACCTGCGTGTACAATCTTATGGGCGGTGAAGTGAATCTTCCGACGAAAACGGTGTATCCCGGATTTAACGGGACAGGCACCGTCAACCAAACCGGCGGGAAGATGCGGGCTGTCGCCATGAACTTTTCGTCGACGGCAACCGGAAGAGGAATCTATAACCTGACGGGGGGTGAGTTATGGCTCGGCGGTATTGCCCAGAAAGGGAGCGGGACTGCGGTCTTTAACCTCGGCGGAGGATGCGTCTATCCGCTGAACACCGGCTTCAACATCTACGACAACACGAGCCCGAGACTGACGGGCACAAACGGACAGACACGTTTCTGTTCAACGGGAAGCGGCTTCACGAATTCCGTCAGCGGACTCTCGGGTTCCGGCGGATTCGTGAAGGAGGGCGCGGATACGTTGAACATCGCGGGTTCCGCTCATTCGTTCACAGGGCCTGTCATCATCAGCAACGGCACGGTGAATGTGGGCCAGGCGATGAACGGAAACAACGCGGTACTGATCGCCGGAGGCAGCCTGAACTTGAGTGCGGGCGTCTCGGTCAAGTATAGCTCACTGCTGGTAACAGGCGGCGTGTTTCAGGTGGCGTCGAACGCATATCTCACGCTCGCGGGGAGCAATCCGAGCGTACGCGTGGCCGGCTCAGGTACGATCAGGTTCCTGGCAGGTGCGACGCTTCCCGGCCTGGCAGCCCTCGACGTTTCTGAGTCAGGAGCGATTGACCTCACTGCAGGCGGCAGGGCGACGGTTAACAGGCTGATTGTTAACGGCGTCGAACAAGCTCATGGCCTCTATACCGCTGCGACATGCACAGCCATTACGGGCGGGGGAACTCTGGTCGTCAACGGCGGACGCTGGACCGGTGCAGGTGACGACAATCTGTGGAGCACGGGCATGAACTGGTTGGCGGGCATCGTGCCAAACGGTGTGCAGGCGGTGGCTGATTTGTCTGGTGCGGTGTCGAACTCCGTACCGATCACTTCGCTGGTGCTGGATCTTGCCGCCGTCACGAATAACGACTTGGTGCTCGCCTCCGGAGTGGCCGGCGCGATATTGACTAACACCTGTCCGCCAGGTGTGACCAACACCCTGTATGTGCCTTCGGAAGGCGTCATCCACGTGGGCGAGGGCGAAACGCTGGTGCTTGATCACAACGTGTGCCTGATGGGCAACTACATCTATAAACGCGGCGGAGGCACGCTGGTTTTGAGGCGCAGGACTTTTGCGCTGCCCTCGCTGGTGACGTTATCGTCTACGATCACCCTCGGCATAGAAGGCGGGACCGTCATCTGCAGCGGCCCGATGACGAACGTGCTCGTGATGGTCGGCAAGCCCGACCGAAGTGTCCCGGGGACCACTCCCGAATTCATTCTTGAGGACACGCCGGATGCTGCGATCAACGGAACCAGCTTTATCGCATCGATGAACTATTTGGCCACCTCCCTCAATCCGGGTAACGGCATTTTCACGCAGAAAGGCGGCATGGTAACACCCGGAATCAGTTGGCTTACAAAAGCACAAATCGGTTTCGCTGTCTCTGGCGCCACGCTCGGAGGCACGGGCATCTATCATTTGGTCAACGGTACTTTGAGCATGACCAATTCGCTGGCGTTGGCCGTCAACAACGGGAGAGGTTACCTGAATCAGTCGGGCGGCGTATTGGATCTTTATAGTTTTACGCCGGCAGGAGGAGCCGTCAATTTGACGGGGGGACTGCTGAAGCTGGATAATATCAACAATTCCGGATCGTCGCCTTATTGCACGTTTAATTTGGGCGCCGGGCGTCTGGAGCCAAAGAATACGACGGTGGTGACGATCGCGAGCCCCACGGTTTTTACGGACGAGAAGGGCTCCATGACGTTTGCGCCAGCGTCCGGACGCGCGATCACAGTCTCAGGCGCGACATCCGGCAGCGGCGGTTTCGTGAAGGATGGCGAGGGCACGTTGACCTTCTCAGGAACGAGCTCGTTCTCGGGCACGGCGACAATTAGCAACGGTACGCTGACTGTGAGCGGTTCATTGGCGGGAACGAACGATGTGCTGCTGGCGGGAGGAACCTTCAGCGTTTCGGCAAACGCATCGGCAAAGCTGGGGTCATTGTCCGTCACCAACGGGACGGTCTCGTTGGCGTCTGGCGTCGTTGCGACAGCCGAGCGATTATTTATTGAAGGGCTGGAGTGGGCGGCGGGCGTGTATGCGGCCACGAATTGCGCCAAGATCACAGGTGCTGGAGTCCTCATCGTTGGCGCGGAGCCTGGCCAATGGACCAACGGCGGCGGAGACGGCAAGTGGAGCACTGCGGCAAATTGGGTTGCCGGTCTCATTCCTAACGGACCCTATGCGGTTTCGGACCTGTCGGCGGCCGTTTCCAATATGGCGCCTGTCCGCACGCTGGTCATGGATTTCGGCTCATTCACCAACAAGCAGGTGCTCTTTAATTCCGGTGTCGCGGATGCCGTACTGACCAATACCTGTCCGGACGGGGTGACCAACACACTGTATCTCGTTTCTGGCGGTGTGCTTGAGGTGGGCGAGGGGCAGACTCTTGTGCTGGACCATGATCTCTGCATCATGGGTAACATTTTCAAGCGTGGACGTGGCACCCTGATTTTGCGCCGACGCACATATGCGCTGCCCTCGCTGGTAGCGCCGGGTTCAATGATCTATCTCTATGTGGACAGCGGAAAGGTCATCAACGAGGGGCCGATGGCCAACATTCTGGTCTCGGTCGGAAAGCTGTCGAGGAGTGATGCGGGAAAGACGCCCGAGTTTATCATGGCGGACACGCCGGATGCTTCACTCGGAGGCACCAGCTTTATCACGGCGATTAACTCTTTGGCTACTGAGCCGGGGCCCGGAATCTTCACTCAGAACGGTGGCACCGTTAACCCCGCAATCAATTGGGGCGTGCGGATGGCACTGGGTCATACGACAGCCTTTGTCAACGTGCCCGGGACCGGCACATACAATCTGGTCAAGGGAACCTTGACGGTGACGAACGAACTGAGGTTCGGAAGAAACGGCTCGGTATCAGATGGCCATTACGGCATCTTCAACCAGTCGGGAGGCACTGCTGACCTGCAGACGCTGTCTGGGACGTGGGGTGAAGTCAGGCTGACCGGCGGACTCTTCAAACTGAACGCGTTGAGCACGGCTGCCGGGCCCAACTCCACGTTCTATTTCGGCGGCGGACGTTTTGAGCCGAAGACTACGGCGCCGGTCATTATCCTGAACCCGACTGTCTTTACCGCGGTTGGAGGCGACATGACCTTCGGCGTTGAGGCGGGACGCTCCGTGCGGCTTTCCGGTGCAACGACGGGCTCTGGCGGGTTTATCAAGGAAGGTGCCGGTCAGCTCTTGCTGTCAGCCACTAACGCGTTCAGCGGAACCGCGCAAATCAAGGCGGGAACCTGCACGGTTTCAACGGCGGCAAGCGTGCTGCTGTGCACAAATTTAGTGATAGAAGCGAATGCGCATCTCGCGCTTCAGCGCAGTGGTGAGGCCCTTAACACGAATCTGTGGCTGAAGGTCGCTGCGGACGGCAAGGTTCATCTCGACTTCACAGGCGAGGTGATGATCGGCCATCTTATACTCAACGGATATGAATGGCCTGGGCGCGGGCGGCGCTACGGCTCTTCATCCCATACCTCGGAGTTGGACAAGGTGATGGATGCGTTCTTTACGGGAACAGGCGTGCTAAAGGTGGTCGGTCCGCACGGTATGGCTGGAACGCTGATGACGTTGAGATAAACGCAAACGTTAACCTTGAAACGGGCTGCCACTGAGAACTTGAAAGATGCTACGTGCGTTGTTGTTTTTCGTGCTGATCACCGTTCTTGCCGCAACGGCGCAGGAACGGGCGGCGTTGCTGGTGGATGTCGATGTCTACGACAATCAGACCGTGGCGCAGTCACACTTCAATCGTCCGTTCTACGGGCCAAGAGAAATTGATGATTTCTTTGCTCTCTGCCGCAGCAACGGAGTGAAAATGGTGACTTGGCGTGCCCTGTGCCAGATTGCCAGCTATCCGTCACGCCTCAATTACAACATCAGTGAAATCCCAAACATCCGCTCCAACGCCGATAGTCGCAGAGTCGAAGGCGCGTTCGCCGCAAAGATCGGCGTCGCGCACAAGGTTAAGCCGGTCCTGTCCGGGTTGGAAAGGGTGCCTTTCGGCGGACTCGCGCAACGCGTGGCGAATCAGGCAGGCGACTCGTTCGTGTTTTGCGGAGCCGTCAGCTCAAAACCGTTACCGAGGCTTCAGCTTTCGCTGTTCAAGCGACTTCTCGCGACTGTCGGGTGGTCGCGGCCCGTGGCGTGCGGTGCGTTTCTGGGTGCGGTGGACGCTTCGAGCGGAGAGGTTTTGGCCCGCAGCGAGGAGATCGCCTCTGAAGCATTCGTCACATCGCAAATCCGTTTCTCGAGCTCGAGGCCGTTTTATGTCGGGGTTTTCTCGTACGGTCATCCCGATATCCATGTGTTTGTGGCGGATGCGCTTTCGCTCAAGGACGGCGAGGGCAAAGAGCGCCTTGCGAACGGCGGCATGGAGGAGAGTGACTCTATACTTGAACCTTCCGGATGGCGTCTGAGCGGCGCGAACTTTGTGACTCTGAACGGTGACTTCCGCATGCTGCCCCAGGAACTCAAGAAAAGCCGGTTCCCGAACGGCGACAGCGCATTCAAGGTTCTGCACAGGCCCTTTACCGAAGATTTGTTCAAACAATCGATTGAAAGCGGCGATCCGCTGGCGGTTGCGGGACGAGCAGCGAAACGCAACGGGATTGAACTCTATGCCTGGTTTGATCCGTTCGATGATGGACGTCGCGCTTTGCCGCCGGTGCAAGCGTGGAGCTCACACTTTCTGGAGACTCATCCGCAGTACCGGGCGGTCAACATCTCTGGGCGCTCCCGCTGGGGCTTGCTTTGCTTCGGATATCCCGAGGTCAGACAGTACAAGACTGACCTGGTGAAAGAGCTGCTGAGCTATGAAGGTGTCACAGGGGTCGCGCTCAAGACCCATTACCAGCACAATTCGATCTGGGACGGCAACCGGCATGGCGATTATTTGGATTATCTCTATAACGATGTTGCGCTGACTGATTATGAAGCGCGCTGGGGTAAGCCGCAAGATGGTGCCTATGATACGTACAAGCTCCGTATGATCTACGGCGGTTATGTGATGGCCTGGCTGCGCGAGATCCGGCCGCTGTTCACCGGAACGGGACATCGCCTGTGCCTGTTTCAGGCTCCGACCTCGCTGCTGGACACGGCTTGTGGCGGCTGGGTGTTGCCCCCCGAAAAAATCATCGCGAATCGACTTTGCGAGGACTTTCTGATCGAACCGCGCATTCGGGGCGAAACGCTGGAGCCGTTTAGGACATCCGCACGCATCCGGTCGCTCATCTGGCAGTGCCGACAAAACAACGTCCGCGTCGGCTTTGACTTCTACTTGGCGGGCGCGTTCGGGACCGTCAAGCCGGAGTTGATCGGCCCGTTCATGCGCGACCAGCTGCTGGCGCTTTCGCGGGAGAACCTTGATTTTATCGGGATTTACGAGGAGATGTGTTTAGAGAAGCCCAATCTCTGGCCTGCGGTCGGCGAGGCAGCGCGTGCGATCCGTGAAGCCCCGCAGCGTGACATCACGGTGTCTGCGCCGGTTTCCAGGATCGCGCTTAACGTTGTCTCGGTTGATCGAGGTGGAAGCGTATATTCCCTGTTATCCGGACATCCTCCAAAAGCCGTCACGGAAATCATCGACGACGAGCTGACGAGTAACTCATCGGTGGTCTTCGAAACATGGCCGGTCACGCTTGAGCTCGTTCCTCAACGGCCTTCGCGCGTCAACACGGTGTTTCTGCATGGCGGTAACTTGAGCTGGAAGAATCAATGCGCGCCAGAGGATCTCACGCTAGAGGGACTCGTGGACGGAACCTGGCGTCAACTCGCAGATGTGAAAGACGCCGCGTCCCGCAACAAGCATAACAACACACTCCCGCTGCTCTTGCGCTTTGATCCGGTGACGGTCGCGAAACTGCGCGTGACGGTGACTCGCGGCTCCGACACGGGCAAGCGCTATCTGGTTCTTCGCGAGATCGAAGCGTTTCTGGAAGAGTAAAATGAAATGGCGGATAGGGCAAGGGCTGTGTTTCGCGAGCACAGCGAAATGCAACGAAATGGCTATTCTTTTTTCGTGAACGTTATTTGAGGGAAGAGACAGTATCATGAAACGTGTTTCTGAATATCGGTCGCGTTCCGATTGATTGGCGGCAGGGCCGCAGAAAGTGAAGCAGCATGGACTACGAGGAGATGAAGGGGGCATACTCTGCCCTGTTTACGCCGTATACCAAGGACAACCGCATTAACACCGAAATGGTCGGGCGACTGGTTGAACAGCAGCTCGCGGGCGGGCTGAGGGGATTTTTTGTGGGAGGATCCACGGGCGAAGGCCTGTTGCTGACCGTTGCGGAACGCAAGCAGTTGTTGGAGGCGGCCATCAAATCCAACCGGGGGCGCGGCAAGATCATCGCGCATGTCGGAGCCGTGCGAACCGAAGATTCTGTGGAGCTTGCGCGACACGCGGCGGACGCCGGGGCTGACTGGGTTTCTTCGGTCCCGCCTGTCTATTTCGCCCAGACGTTCGAGGGGACGCTCTACCATTACAGTCAAATTGCCGGGGCTACCGACTTGCCCTTCATGGTTTATGCTTTCAGGACGACGGTGGAGCCGGAACGCGATGCTCAGCTTTTCAAAATCAAGAATCTTAAAGGCATGAAGTTTACCAATTCTAACTACTACAGTATCCAGCAATTGCAGCGCCGACTTGATACGCCGGCACTTTTTCTGTCGGGCATGGACGAACTGTTGGTGGCGGCTCTGGCGATGGGCGGTTTTCAGGGCGGGATCGGCACGACGTACAACCTGTTGCCGGGCCACTTTGCGGAAATCTGCCGGCTGATACACGACGCGAACGATGTGGCGTCGGCGCGCCCTTTGCAGGCAGAAGCGAACGCGGTGATCGCGATCATGCTCAAGTACGGCAACATGTCCTATGCCAAGGCGATGATGCGTTTCATCGGACTGGACTGCGGGTATTGCCGCGGGCCGTTTCCGCCGGTCTCGGAAGAACAGTACGCGCGATTTGCTGAAGAATTGCGGGAGCAGGGGATTCTGAAGGAAGCCAGCGTCTAGGAATCAGGTGTCGGGAAGATTCGAACGCTGAATTGAATCTGGAAGGCGGTTCTGTTGTGTTTGATCGGAGAAAGCATCTCTGGTGTGTTGCAGCGTTGCTGACGTGTTTAGCCGAGGCGAGGGGAATTCCGCCTGTAGCATTGGAGTGGTCGGCGGGTTTTTCGCTGCCACCTCAGGAGGAGGGGAGCTCTGCGATCGGCGTGGGTGCGCCGTTCGCGGGTGAACATGACGGGGTTGCGCTGCTGGCAGGCGGCTCGAATTTTCCGGATGAACCGCTGAGCAAAGGCGGTAAAAAAAGATATGGCGCGCAAATCTTCGCTTTGCGGTCGGGCACCACGAATTGGATACGTGCCGGACGTTTGTCGCAGCCTTGCGCGGAAGGAATGTCCGCCACGACGCCACGCGGAATCGTATGTGTGGGCGGAAGTTTGGAGGGAAATGCCGTGTCACGCGTCTTTCTGCTGACGTGGGACAGGGCAAAGGGTCAGGCAAACGAGGTGGCGCTGCCGGATTTCCCTTGCGGCGTACGTCTGGGCGCTGCGGCCGCTAAGGACAATCGCGTCTATGTGGCGGGCGGCGAGTATTCGGAAACCTTGTCGAGCGATGTTTGGTCGCTCGACTTGGAGGAGCCGCAGGCGGGCTGGCGTCCTTTGCCGGCACTGTCCGGAGCCAGAGGCCGGATGCAGTCCGTTGCCTTTGTTCAGAACGGCGACCAGAAACGGAAGTACCTTTACGTGATCGGCGGATACGCGAAAAACCAGCAAGGAGTGATGCAGTCTCTGGCCGACGGTTTTAGCTACGATCTGACGCAGTTGAATGCGTCGGGCCGCTGGGTGCCAGTGTCACCCGCTGTTCCGAAAGGCTCAGACATGCCCGCGTGGCCGTTGATCGGGGCGACATGCATAGCGAGCGGCGATCAGCACGCGCTGGTATTCGGTGGACTCGACGCGGCGTATTTCGACGACAACCAGCTTAAGATGGCTCGGTTGACGGGCGAAGCCAAGGACGCGCAACGCATCGCTTATCAGTCTGCTAAGCCGAAGGGCTGGAACCGGCAGGTGCTGGCATACCATACGGTGACCGACCGGTGGATCGCGCTGGGTGAGCTGCCGTTCCCCCCGACGGTAGCTGGCGCGGCAATCAAGCGTGCGGATGGCAGCGTCCTGCTTGCTTCAGGAGAGGTTCAGCCGGGTATCCGCACGCCCACGTGCGCGGTCGGGAAGTTCGTTCAGCACCGGAAGTTCCATTGGCTTAACTGGGTGGTGATGAGCATCTACTTTGGCGGACTCGCTGGCATGGGCTGGTGGTTCATGCGCAAGAAAAAGAGCGCGGATGACTATTTCAAGGGAGGAGGACGTATCCCCTGGTGGGCCGCAGGCATCAGCATCTTCGCGGCGATGTTCAGCTCGATCACGTTCCTTGCCGTGCCGGCATTGGCCTACATGTCCGATTGGCGATACGCGCCCAAGTGCTTGTGTATCGTTTTTATACCGACCTTGGTGATCGGCTGCTATCTTCCCTTTTTCAGGAAGTTGAATCTGACCTGCGCCTACGAATATCTGGAGTTGCGCTTCAACCTCGCGTGTCGATTGTTCGCAAGCCTGGCGTTCAACCTCTTCATGGTGGCGCGTGTGGCTGTGGTGGCCTATTTGCCCGCGCTGGCGGTGTCGGCGGCGACCGGAGCGGACGTGAACGTCTGCATTATTATCGTGAGTCTGCTGACAATCCTGTACTGCGCATTCGGCGGGATTGAGGCGGTGATCTGGAGCGACGTTGTGCAGAGTGCCGTGCTTTTCGGTGGAGCGCTGCTGATTCTCACCTTGCTGGTGGCTGGGACGGACGGCGGCGCGGTCGGAGCGGTTCAGTCCGCAGCCGCGGCGGGAAAACTCAAGACCTTCGATTTCGCGTTCGACTTCACCCGTCCGGTTATCTGGGTGGTTCTGATCAGCGGGTTCGTCGAGTGCTTCATTTCGTACACCAGCGACCAGTGCGTGATCCAGCGCTACATGACGACCAAGAACACGAAAGAGGCCGGGCGCGGCTTGTGGCTGACGGTGCCGCTTTCTGTCCTGTCCGGCTTCATCTTTTTCAGCATCGGGACCGCGCTGTACACGTTTTACCGCAGCCAGCCTGAACGGCTGGCGGTGACGATGCCCAAAGCCGATTCGATCTTGCCGATGTTCATGGCCAAGGACTTGCCCTGCGGGATTGCGGGGCTTGTGATGGCGGGACTGTTTGCGGCAACGATTACGACGCTCGCGGCCAATCTCAATTCGTCGGCCACATCGATCACGAGTGATTTTATCGTTCGGTTGCGCAAAAAAACGACGGATCGGCAGCAAGTCCAGATGGCACAAACCTTCACTTTTCTTGTCGGACTGGCGGGTATGGCAGGGGCCTTGGTGCTGGCCAACGCGGATATTCGGGCCGTGTACGATCAATTTCTTAAGTTCATCGGTATCCTGACCAGCGGGATCGCGTGTCTCTTCATGCTCGGCATCTTTGTGCGGCGCGTGGGTGCTGTGGCGGCGCTGGCCGGACTCGCGGTGAATTATGTGGTTTGCATCGGCCTGGATCAAGCGTATCTGTCATGGAAACCGCACCTGTTGCTGTATGGCGTGATAGGGATTGTGTCCTGCTTAATGACGGCCTTGGCGGTGAGTCTGGTGTTCCCTAATCGCAAGTCGGGAATCGAGGGGTTGATGTGGAGTGGAAAAATCGATTGAGATTACGGGTAAGATTACGATTATGAACGGACTCGTTTTCTTTTAATCGTGACCCCAATCGTAATCCGGCTTGAAGTTACAAACGAGGGCGCTTTATGAAAGCTTTAGTGAAAGATCCGACTGCGATCCGGTTGGGGGTGATCGGCATGACCGAGGGCAACGGTCATCCTTATTCCTGGAGCGCGATACTCAACGGGTATGACCGTGAAAGGATGACAAAGGAGTGCCCATTTCCGGGTATTCCGGGATATCTCAATCTTCAGCCACCCGAGGCCTTCGGCGTCGGGAATGCGCGAGTCACACATGTGTTTTGCAATGAGCGGCAAGACGCGGAACAGGTGTCGAAACTGTCCCTGATCAGGACTGTTGTCGATACGCCGGAAGCGATGATCGGCGCGGTGGATGCGGTCCTGATCGCGACCGATGTGGGCGGCGAGCATGTGGCGCGGGCGCGTCCGTTTGTCGAGGCGGGTGTTCCGGTCTTTATCGACAAGCCCCTCTGCGACAATGCGACGGATCTGGCCGTGTTCGAGCAGTGGGTGTGCGAAGGTGCGGCGATCCTGTCGTCAAGCTCCACACGCTTCGCCGCGGAGTACGCGCCCTACCAGAATCCGAAGGCGCCGCTTGGCGCGTGGCAGTTCATCGCCATGCCCATGGCGAAAAAGTGGGAGACCTATGGCATTCACGCGCTGGAGGCGGTTTACAGCATCACCGGGCCGGGCTATGTGTCGGTGCGCAACACGGGCACAGGGGAGCGAAACATCGTGCATCTGAAGCATCGCTGCGGGGCGGATGTGGTGATCGCGTGCGGCAAAGGAATCGTGTATGGCGGCGCGATGACCCTGTGCGGCTCTAAAGGAAACGCCACCGTAGTCACGAAGGACACGTTCTGCTCGTTTAAGGCACAGCTTGCGGAGTTCGTCGATTACCTGAAGAGCGGGGAGCGCCCATATCCGTTCAGCAACACCGCGGAACTTATGCGGCTGGTGATCGGCGGCATCGACAGTCGTGAAAGGGGCGGTGCCGAGGTTGTGTTGTGAAGGCTGATGCGGTCATTGAAAAAGAGCGGGTTCGTGCTGTGTATCAGGGGCTTCAGCCTGATCGCGTGCCGCTGATGCTGGATTTGTCACACTGGTACAAGAAGAACCGGAACGTGCCTTTTAACTTGGCCGGATTTTCTGGGGTGGAGCAAGGGCTTGTCGAGCTGCACCGCGAGGTGGGGGCTGTTGCGTATTGCGAAATGGGCGCGTTTTATGGCCTTGAGTCCGATGATCCGGAGGTACGGGTTGAAACAGCGACCGAAGCGGGTGTTTTCACCACGCGCGTCGTTACGCCGCTCGGCACGCTGCATGAAGAGCGCGTCTTTAATCGGGAAAGCTATTCCTACGGCATCCGCAAGTACCTGTTGGAGTCCCCCGAGGACTTTCAGATTGTCGTACGGCTGATGGGGAGTCTGACCGCCCGGCCCAAGTGGGAGCGGTTTCATGCGTGGCAGGACGCGCTGGGCGAGTGGGCGTTTCCTTACGCGCAATTGCCCTATTCGGGATCTGGTTACCTCATGGCACGCTACATGGATGTTGAGGCCGCCGTTTATGCGATCCTCGATGAGCCGGAGAAAACAGAGCGGCTCATTCATGCCGTCAATGCGTGTAATTTGCGCGTCCTGGACACGCTGCTCGACGGCCCGTTCGAGACGCTGATCATCAGCGACAACTACGACAGCAACGTCCAGACCAAAACCTTTTTTGATGCCTATGTGCGCGATTACTACACGGAGGTCGCCCGCCGACTGCACGCGCGAGGGAAGTATTTGGCGGTGCATGTCGACGGCGAGAGCCGGGGCGTGTTACGCTGGCTGTCGGAATGTGGCGTGGATTGCGCGGACGCAGTCACGCCGGCACCGATGTTCGCACTTTCGCCGGGGGAGCTACGCGCCGAAGCGGGACACGACCTGATCCTCTCTGGCGGCATACCCGCCACGGTGTTCGGCGCGATGGGAAGTGACTCCGATTTTGAGGATTCGGTCAAGCGCTGGCTCGAGACCCGTTTGACTTCATCGCGGCTGTTGTTGGCTGCCGGCGATCAGGTGCCGCCCGATGCGCCATTTGATCGTATCGTGCGGCTGCGCGAATTGGTTGACAGGTATGGGCGTTATTGACAGCGCGCTGCTCGTAAAAAGGAACCATGAAATGAACGTGCTGGAAAGTTTTTCGCTGAAGGGCAAGGTCGCTCTGCTGACGGGGGGCGCCGGGCTGTACGGACGGCAGATTGCGGAGGCGCTGGCCGAGGCGGGCGCGGTGACGTACATCGCGTCGCGGAACGTGACTGAACTAGAGAAGGTCGCCGCTGCGCTAAGGGAGGAGGGGGGCGATGTGACGGCCTTGTCGCTTGAGCTGGAAGATGAGGCGTCAATAAAAGAACTGGTCACGGAGATCGTACGTCGCTCGGGTCGCCTGGACGTGTTGGTCAACAACGCGGTCACGCGCTGTGCGTGCTCCAGTTGGGATCTGCCCATGGAAACCTTTGACAGGAGTCTGCGCGTCAACGCGTCGGCCTTGTTCTGCCTGACACGTCTTGCGGGCGAGGAGATGAAGAGGCAGGGTGGTGGATCGATCATCAACATCGGCTCGTACATGGGGCTCCGCGGGCCTGATCCGCTCAATTATGTCGGCACCGAGATGATGAAGACGCCTTCGCCGAGCTATTTTTTTGAGAAGGGCGGAATGGTGAACTTCACACGTTTTGCGGCGAGCGTCTTAGGTCCGTTTCAGATCCGCGTGAACGCGATCCATCCGGGCGGTTTTTTAAACAGGCAGCCAGAAGCATTTATCCGGAATTACAGCTCAAACACGATGCTGGGCCGGCTGGCTAATGCGACGGATCTCAAAGGCGTGATCGTGTTTTTGGCCTCCGACGCGTCGTGCTACTTAACAGGCACAAATATCCCGGTGGACGGTGGATATACGGCCAAGTGAATTTGGAATGTCGATGATGAAGTTTTCTAGGATCATGTTGGGGACGGTGCAGTTCGGGTTGGACTATGGGATCGCCAACGTGTCAGGCAAGCCGTCGTTCGAACGAGTCTGCGAGATTCTGAAGGCAGCCTATGAGGGTGGCGTCACGGCGCTTGACACGGCCGCTGCGTACGGGACCAGCGAGGAGGTGGTGGGTGCGGCGTTGGAGCAGCTGGGGCTGCGCGAAGCGATGACGGTTGTCAGCAAGGTTCCACCGATTGAATGCAATGACGATGCGGGGGCGGAACGTTTCATCGAACAGACGGTGCTCCGATCGTTGCGGCGGCTAAGGCTGGAACGCCTGGAGGTTTGTCTGCTGCACCGAGAGGAGGATCTCAGGTTCCTGCCCCTGTTGGATAAGATGGTCGACAGGGGGCTTGTTGGCGGTGCCGGCGTGTCGTTGGACAGTGACCGTTTTTTAACGCAGGCGGCTTCTGTGCGTTTCATCCAGCTTCCTTACAACATTCTGGACCGGCGCTTTGACTCGCTTTGGCCGATAGCGGTGCGGAACAGGATCCACATTTTTTCCCGCAGCGTCTATCTTCAAGGTCTGTTGCTCATGCCCGAAGAGCGGATTCCCCCCGGTTTGGCGGAGGTGATCCCTGTGCGGCGCAAATTGACGATGTTGGCGCGGGAGCTTGGCCTTACAATGGCCGAGCTTTGTTGGCGGTATGTGCTGTCGAACCCGGCGATCGCAAGCGTATTGACTGGCGTGGATACGGTGGAGCAGGTGCGCGAGAATCTGCATGTGGCGGCACAGGGTCAATTATCCGCCGAGATGCTCGAGCGTGTACGTGCCTGCGTACCCGATTTAGCCGAGTCGCTGGTCCGACCGGCGCTTTGGAACAGGCGAAGCTGAATCCACTTGCGCGGCGGCAAGGCCTGCGGGTAAGATTAAACCATGTGGTTATCTGATATCCCCGAGAAGCTGTTTGAAGTCACAGGTGTGGGATTCGGGCTTTTCGGCTCCGTTCTGATCGCCGTGCAAATCCACGCGGAATGGGTCAATCAGGGGCCTTCTTCGCTTTCTTCCGTATTCCTTGCGGGCTTTCTGGTCAACTATTTCTTCTGGTTGCTTTACGGGATCAGGTTTCGTCGGTTCGCCGTGTGGTTTGTGAATGGTTTTGCGGTGATTCTGCAGACGTGCCTGCTATGCGTTGTGCTGTTCAAATGATGTTCGGTTGACGGTGATAATGATTGCGCGTATCATATGACCATCTTTTAAATTCGTTTTTTGTTCGGTGTATGACGGGTGGTCTAACAATGTGAGGTGATTATGATTCGCAAGGGATTCAGTGTCGCCCTATTGTCCGCAACAACAGCGCTAATGGTGCTCGACGGGAATGTGGCCTTCTGTGCAAGCGGTACGTGGTACGGCACGAATAGCGTCTACGCCAACGCATATTGGACCAACTCGTACAACTGGTCGGCGCAGCCCTATCCGTCACTTAACCAGACCGCGACGTTCAGCCAGGCCGGCGGCGGCGGGCGGACCACCATCGACCTGACCGGCCTGTCGTCCATTTCGAACATTACTTTCAGTTCCGGTTCTGCCTACATTCTTGGCAGCAACGGAGTGAACCAGCAGACGCTTGTTCTCGGGACCAACGGTATTATCCAGATGTCCTCCTCCGTCGGCACGAACCAAAAGGTTAACGCCAAGCTCCAACTCGGCGAAGACCGCCGCGTCGGCTCGTATTCCTTGCGCAATGATCACCTCTACAACGTGCTGACCTTGGCGGGCGATGTCACGCTCCCCGGAAGCGGCACGGCGGGTGGCAAGGCGTTGACGGTCATCGGCATCGGCAACGTGCAAATCGCGGGGAATATCCTCACGAACGGGCTCGATGTTTTGACGGTCACCAACGCCGCGACCGGAAATCTGGCGGTCCTTGGGGAAAGCCGTTTCAACACGCTGACGCTGAATAGCGGTTCGACCTCCCTTGCCGGCACGAACCGCATCTCCACGTTGAACGTCAACAGCAACAGTCTTCTGAATGTCTCTGGCTCGAACATTGTCTCCACCTTGAACATCAACGGCACCGGCAGTACCGTGATCAACGTGGTTTCCGGCTATCTGGCCTTTGAGAACGGAGGCGGCGCCACCATCATTGCGAACCAGGACGTGGTCATCAACGGTCCTGGTGCCATTGTTCTGCCGGTGGGACCTTCGGGTAATCCGACCGGTGACAATTACAGTGCGCCGGGGAAGACCCTCACCATCAACGCGCCATTGACCGGACCCATCGGCCTCGAACTGTGGAGCGGTAACGGCACCTACGTGCTGAACGGCCTCAACAGCTTTACGGGAAACGTTTCAATGGGCCCTGCGGGCACCCTTAGCGTGGCCAAAATCGGCAACAAGGGGTCATCTGACAGCAATCTCGGTCGCGGTACAATCTGCACTTTGAACGCCAGTGGCACTCGGTTGCTCTACACGGGCGTCGGCGAGACGGCCGACCGTATCTTTGCCTTGAACAGTAGCGTGATCATTGACAACTCCGGAACCGGTCACCTGAAACTGACCTCAGCTGTTACCCTTTCGTCCGGTGCCAAAACGCTGACGCTGCAGGGTTCCTCCTCGGGAACGGCGGAGTTCAGCGCGGGCCTGTCCAACAGTTCAGGGACGCTTTCGATCACCAAGGCAGGCACGGGTTTGTGGTTGTTCTCCGGTAACTGCACGTATTCAGGCGTGACCGTGGTCAACGCCGGTACGCTTTCGCTGTCAGGTTCTTCCGGTGCCATCGCCTCGTCCACGGGCTACACTGTAGGCAGCGGCGGCTCGCTGCTGCTGGACAATACGGCAGCGGCCAACAACACCAACCGTCTCCGCGATGCCAGCGCCATCACCCTCAACGGCGGCACCCTGAACTTTTCGAGCGACGGAGGTGACGCTTCCTTCAATGAGAACGCCGGCACCCTTACAGTCAACCAGAACGCCAGTACCGTTGTCGCGTCACAAGCTGCGCCAGGCAAAACGTCCACCTTGCGTTTCGCCTCGCTTTTGCGCACGGCTGGAGCGACCGTCAACTTCTCCGGCGCGGGGCTCGGCGTGGATGATCGTAACCGTATCTTCATCACGGCGCAGGCCGACGGTCTTATCGGACCTTGGGCCACGGTGAACGGCACAAACCTCGCGGCCTACAGCAGCGAGCTGGGCGTTTATGCTGCCGGAGACGTCGTTTCAGATTTCACCGACATCGCTGCCCGCGGGCCCTCAACCATCTCCGACGCGCCAGCCTCGAACGTGCGCATCAGCAGCGCCGGCACGTCCGGCCCCATCGAACTGGGTACAACCGTCACACGGATCAAATCCCTGTTGCAGAACACCGCGACCGCCGCCGCAATAAACACGGTTGACAAAACGCTCCAAACAGACGGCATCGTGATCCCCTCGGACAAGGCGTCAGTCACCGTGGGTCAGGCGGCAAATGACGGTGTTCTTGCGCCTTTGACGGTCAATGGTGACCTGTTGCTGAATAACGACAGCGGAAGCGGGCTGACCATCAACGCTGCGCTGGCCGACAACGGTTCGTCCTCTCAGTTGCGAAAGGTTGGCGCCGGGGTCTTGACACTCGCAGGAACAGGCACGTTCTCAGGTACTGTCTCCATTAATAGTGGCTCACTTGTGCTGGCCAACGGCGATGCGCTTCAGTCTGCCACGTTGCTGACTGGCGGCAGCGTCTTCGACGCCTCGGTGGCGAGCCATGCCTTTACGTTGGGCGGTCTCTCGGGTTCCTTCAATCTCCCTCTCGAAGACAACGCGGCCTCGCCGAATGCGGTAGCTCTCAAGGTTGGAAAGAATGGTGCCAACACCACGTACGGCGGCCTGCTGAGTGGAGGTGGCAGTCTGACCAAAGACGGCAATGGATTACTCACCCTTTCCGGTGCCAGCACCTACAGCGGCGGCACCGTCATTCACAGCGGAGCTGTGACGGTCGGTAGCGCGGGCGCGCTCGGCACAGGGGCGGTCTTGAACGACGCCACCCTCAACCTGACGGCAGGAGCGGTTACCTACTCCGGCCTTTCAGTCGCACTGACCGGCTCTGGTACAAACAACGTTACCCTCGGGACAGGTAACGCGAGAACGTATCTGAATGGCGATTATTCTGGTTTTACGGGAGTGTGGAATATCGGTATCGGTGCGGCCGGCGGCGCGGGCAGAGCCGAAATGAACGGTTTGGACAACGGCGGCGCGTCAATCAATGTTCTTTCCAACGCGACGCTTTGGTGCTACAGCGCTGGCACACATGGTGCGAAGGTCACCCTCAACGGCGGCGACACCGGGGAATCGTTGGGGCAACTCCGCCTCGACAATAATGTCGACTGGGCCGGTCCTGTGACGCTCTCGAGTCCGATAACCACCTCGGCGGACGGATTCCTCGGCGCAGAAAGCGGGTCCGGCACGATCTCCGGCGACATCGGCGAATTGGGTGGACCGTATGAAGTCGGCAAAGTCGGCTCGCAAACGCTGATCTTGACGGGTAACAACACGTTCCGTGGTCCCGTATGGGTTAAGGCCGGAACTCTCAAGGTTCCTTCCATAAACAGTGTCAATACTGGTGCCGGACCGCTCGGCTCGCCCACGAATCTCGCCCAAGGAACCCTCAAGTTGGGATTGACCGGAACAGGCGGAACTTTGGTTTATACCGGTAATGGCGAAACATCCGACCGGACGGTAGACCTCGCAGGAACCACCGGCGGCGCGGCTCTCAACCATTCCGGCAGCAACACCCTGCTCTTCACCAGCGACATGATTTCCAGCGGAATCGGACCTAAACGCTTGACGCTGACCGGCAGCACAGCGGGCACCGGCGTGGTGGCTGGCGTGATCCCAAACTGCTATGTAACGAATGCGGTCAATGTTTATAAGGACGGATCAGGAACCTGGCGACTGGCCGGTGACAATCTGTTTACGGGGCCTGTCGGAATCAACGCTGGCGTTCTGGTCGTTACGCGAAGCGGTTCGTTGGGCACGGGTAAGAAGACCGTTTCGCTCACAAACGGTTCGGCTGGCCATTGCCAACTTCATCTCGATGGTTCGGAGGAGCCGATCACTCTCGAAACGAACATCTCCTATCAGGTGAGTAACACGGCGGATCTCGGGTCGATCTTTAACCTGGCAGGGACCAATACCATTAAGGGCAACATCGACAACACGTCAGGCGGAGGCGGAGTCACATTCTATTCGGCTGCGGACAAACTGACCTTCGCCGGCTTGTACGTCCCGTCCGCCACCGGGCGCACATTAAATCTTCGTGGCGACGGTGACGGTGAAGTGACGGGCGACATTCAAAACGGGCTGACGCCCAACCTCTCCATTAATCGTGACATGGGATCGGGCACCTGGACGCTCTCGAACACCAACAGCTTCACGGGCAACGCCAACGTCAGCAGCGGCAGGCTCGTCGTCGGCGGCGAGAAAGGCGCGCTTTCCGGCGGCGTGACCGTGAGCGGGACCGGCATGTTCGTGCTAAGTAACACTGTGGATGCAAACAACCCGAACCGTCTGCGCGACACGGCCAACGTTACCCTGAGCGGTGGAACGTTCAGTTTTGCCCACGCGGGCGGTGCAACCAACTACAGCGAGACCATCGGGACGCTCAACGTCAATACAGGCACCAACCTCCTGCTGACCTCGCAAGCCGATGTTGGACAGACGTCGATCGTAACCTTCGCCTCGCTGACGCACACCGCAAACGGCATTATCGACTTCCAAGGTGACGGACTCGGAGTGGACGACCGCAACAAGGTCATGTTTACGACCTCGCCGGGAGATGGACTCATAGGCCTCTGGGCGACATACAACACGACGAATTATGCTGCTTACGATGCCGCCATGGGTGTCGTCGCGAGAAGCCTCGACACCTTTGTCGGTCTCACGGCCAAAGGCCCCGCGACGGTCACGAATGACGCCTCCGTCGGTGCGCAGATCAATGCCGAGGGCACGGAGGGCTTCATCATGCTCGCGGGCGAGCCCAACAGCAGCCTGAAATCCCTGATGCAGAACTCGGATTGGGCGTCGACGCTTGCCATGACCAACAAGACCTTCTTTGTGAACGACCTCATGATTGCGTCGGGGAAACAGGACCTCACGGTCGGCTCAGATGAAAACGAGGGCCTGGTTACCCCGTTGAACGCCGGCGGCACACTCACCTTGATTAACCAGTCCTCGAACCGGCTGACCCTCAACGCGGGTGTAACCAACAACACGTCAGCTTCACAGGTGGCCAAACTCGGGTCGGGACTTGTCAAACTGACAGGAAGGAATACCTATACCGGTACGACGTCGATGAATGAGGGTGAACTCGAATTTAGCGGCGGCTCGACGCAGACGCTAGTCGGCGCGATCAGCGGCGCAGGCTCGCTGGTCAAAAGCGGCTCCGGCACCCTAACCTTGTCGGCGTTCAACACGTACACCGGCCCGACCGTTATAAAAGAGGGAATTGTTGTTGCGCAAAACACGCGGGCCTTCGGCACGCCTGATACGGGTACGGTTGTCATATCCGGTGCCACGCTCGATGTCGGCGGCAGCCTGGCGGCCAACACGCTGTATCTCAGTAATGAGGTGTTTACGGTCAGCGGCAAGGGCGTTGGCGAGCAGGGGGCCATCGTGAACAACTCAGCCAACTCACAGCAGAACGCGTTCGGAAAAATCGTGCTTGCGGGCGACACTTGGTTCGGTGGCGCCCAGCGGTGGGACATTCGCCAAAATACTCCGACCTTGACCATGAACGGTTACGACATCACGAAGATAAGCACCAATACGATTGTCTTCACGTATACGGATGTGCAACCTGACGGCGCAGGCGGGACGGGCGACATTGATCTCAAGGGAGGAACTCTCATTCTGGACAACACCGTTAAGCTGAACGGCAGCGCTGTTAACACCATGACCGTCCGCGGAGGCGCGCAATTGCAGATGTACAGCATGGCTGCCGCCAATCCGGCGCTTTGGACGCTGATTTTGGAAAATCTCTCAACTATCTCCGCGGGCAACGGTTCCAGCGGTGGCACGGTGAACCACTGGGCCGGTCCAGTGATCCTGACGAACGGAACGGCCTTTCTCACGGGCGCAAACACCGCCTACAGCGAGACCTTCAGCGGCGAGATTTCAGGGCCAGGCTCGCTCGTCAAGACGGGGGTGGCGGTTGCCTACCTGAACGGAACAAACAACACGTACGAAGGCAGCGCCATCGTGAGTAATGGCACGCTCTACGCTAAGTGCGCCGGGGCGCTGCCCGGTTACGCGACGGGCAAAGTTTCGGTTGTCAGCGGCGCAATGCTGACTGTGCCGACGGGTGACGGAATCGCGACGGGCTGGACCGCCGAGCAGATCAAAGCGCTGTGCGCCACGACGACGTTTGCCACTAACACAGCCACGCTCGTCATTGACACGACCTTGGAGGGGCTTGACTATGCTTACAACTTCGACAAGCCGATGGCGTTGACGAAACAAGGTGCAAACGCGCTCGTGCTCAACGGCACGAACACGTTTACCGGCGCGCTTACGATCAACAACGGTACATTGGTCCTCGGCAAGGCGTGCTCGAACGTGGTCGGAGCGATCACCATCAATAACGCCGGAAGCCTGAGCGTCACGAATGGCAGTGTCAGCCGGACCGGAAACATCGTTCTCAATAACACGAGTACACTGAATCTCGGGGGGGGCAGCTCGAATGTGCTGGGTACCCTGACCTTGAACAACACCGCGGCGGCGCTGCTCGACGGTGGAAGCACGAACGTGTTCGGTGCGGTTACGCTCAACGGCGGCGTGTTGAGCTTCGGCCCCGGCAGCACGAATGTCGGCAGTGGAACGATCTCGGTCAAAGGTGGCACGGCCGGCGCGCGCATGAATATTGACGGGCCGGTCAACATCGGCATGTCCTCTTACAACGTGGCAGTCGCGACGGCCGCAAACGACCGGAGTATTGTGCGCTCGACGTCCGACCTCACGTGCTACGCGATCCGCATGTCCGAGGGAACGGCTCCCATGTTTTCCGCCTATTATAATGACGGCGGTTCCTTCCGTTCCACTCGTCTGCTGCTCGCTCTTACAAGCGGCAACACTTATTCTTATTACCGTCACAGCGGAGGGACGGCCAACATCAGCGAGTATTTTGAGGTCGGCATTTATGGTGTGGGCGTGATGGACATGTTCTCCGGTACGATCGCTCCTTACGGGTCCGCAGTCGCCAGAATCAGCCGCCGTGCGGGCGGCTTGGGTGTCTTGAATGTCTTTGGCGGCATGGTCAACGCGCCCAACAATGCGAACGCGCTTGAAATGAGCTGCAATGACGCGTCCAACCCGAACGCTCAACTCAGCGTTTTCGGTGCGGGCGTGGTGAACGCGGCGGCAGGCACGGGCACGACGAAAATCATGAACATGAACGCTGGCACGGCGGACGGTGGACTTTCCGTCATCAACCTGATACAGGGTGGCACTCTCATCGCCAACAAGATCGGGTACACGAGGCTGGGCGACCGGCGTATAAACGTTGACGGCGGCGTGCTTAAAGCCGCTTCCGGCACCACCGTCGGTGCCACGTTCCTCCAAGGGCTGACGGCAGTGACCGTCTATTCCGGTGGCCTGACCTTTGACACAACCAATGCCAACATCACGGTCAATCAGGCGCTGGAGGCTCCTGCCGGCTTCGGTGTCGCCAGCGTTTCGCTCGCAAGCGGAGGATTGGGCTATATCGGCACACCGGCTGTCGTGATATCCGGCGGCAGCGGCATGGGCGCGAGTGCGATCGCGACGGTCGACCTTACACCCGGAAGCCTGACCGAAGGACAAGTTACCGGTGTCACGGTCACGTCTCCCGGCACCGGTTATGAGGCCGGCGATGTCGTGCTCGTGTCGTTCCGCGGTGGCGGCTATACCAACAACATGGCTGCGACAACCTTCCCGGCGATGTTGGCGCCGAACGACGCCGGAGGCGGTGTTTCCAAACTCGGCACCGGTACGCTCACCCTTGGTGGCACAAACACGTACGGCGGTGATACGGTCATCAGTAACGGCACGCTTAAACTGGCTAGCGTCGGCGCGCTGCCGGCAGGAAGAAGAGTCGTACTCGCGGGAGGCTCGCTCGATTTAGGCGGCTTCACGGTCACCTGCATGGTGTCCGCTGTCAGCGGCAGCATCACGAACGGCACACTGAACTCGGTGATCTCGCCCGCCGGAGCCAATGTGCTCGGCAGCGAAACATTGTCAGTCGGAGGGGTAAATTTGCAGGGGGTCTATCTCGCGGACGTGACTCTTGCCGGCGCGAGCGATTTGCTCACCATTCAGGGTAACATCAACATTTCCGGGCTGACGCTGGAGATCGTGGACCCTGAACGTCTGGACCGGAGCAAGACATACACGATCGCGCAAATAAATGGCACGCGGACAGGCACCCTCTTGCCGACCAACCTGCCAGACACCCGCTGGCACCTGTATTACAGTGCGGATGGCAAGATCAAGCTGGCTTTCGTTGATGGTACGGTGATGACGCTACGGTAGCCCTGACGGACGTTTATCAATCAACAGGGCAACTGATGGTGGACTGTTTAAAGTGAAAAGAAAGGTGATGTATCCATGAAAGGTACAAGACTGACGGCATGTGCCGTTCTGATGGTTCCGGTGATCTCGGCTTTCGCGCAGGCTTCCGCTTCTAAAGCCCCGAAGCCATTGCCTGTCGTTTCGCCGGAAAATGTCGCACAAATGGAGTCTCTGATCGGTAGCGCGTTGCACGCCAAGCCGGTCAAGGCGCGCAAATTGCTGGTTTTCAGCAAGTGTGAAGGGTTTGTGCATGGCGAAGGGATTGTGTACGGCAACAAGGCGTTGGAAATCGCATCGGCGAAGACCGGCGCATTTCAGGCGGACTTCTCGACAGACTATGCGTCGTTGACGGACAAGGCGCTGCTGTTCAAATACGACGCGGTTGTTTTAAATAATACCACGGTGTTGAAGACGAAGGAGAATCCCGCACTGATTCCCAATCTGCTTGAGTTTGTGAAGTCTGGACGCGGCTTGTGCGTGATCCACGGTGGAGCAGACAATTTCAAGAACGCTGAGGATGCTGCGGCGGCTGAAATGGTCGGCGGTATGTTCGACGGGCACCCGTGGGGTGGCGGCGGTACGTGGGCGTTCAAGCTGGACGATCCGACGAGCCCGCTGAACCAGGCGTTTGAAGGCAAAGGCTATAAATGCGGGGAAGAAGTCTATCAACAGAAGTCTCCGCCTTATGACCGTTCCAAACTGCATGTGCTGGTCTCGCTTGATTTGTCGGACGAAACCACCGCTAAGTCGAACATTGACAAGCAGAAACGTGTGGACAAGGATTACGCGGTAAGCTGGATTCGCCCGTACGGTCAAGGCCGTGTATTTTACACCTCATTCGGACACGACAAGCGTGCGTTTCTCGACAAGGTGCGTCTGTGGCATATTCTCGACTGCTTGCAGTATACGCTCGGCGATCTGAAAGCTGTCGACAACCCCGTCGCCAAGTAAGGGTTGCCGGATTTGCTGCTTGGCGGGTTCGTACTTGAACAGGTAAATCCTATGGGGTAAACCTAAATCCGGCAGTTCAACTGCTCTTCTTAGGTTTACAAGGCAATTCTTCATATCATAGAGGCGGCGGCGAGAGCCACTGAACGCGAACAGCTATGAACCTCTATTTTGTTGCTCTTATGGGACTCCTCTCGTGGGCTTGTGCTGCGCAGGGAGCACCGTCAGCCGCCGGAGCCGGTACGGTCAAGGCTCGCTCCAACGGTCTGCACGGCTATATCGGCTTCAGCGCGACCCGTCCGCCCGACCGTTCCGAGTATCATGCCGGAATGGGCTTTTATTCTGCGGTTTGGCCGCTGATCGACCGGCCGCTGGCTGCTTTCCAAATCGGCCTGGCAGGATGCTGGATCACGCCGGACAATACCGACAACAAGGATAAGCCGCTCGCGCCTGTGGGCACGCTGGCGCGTACATGGAAGGAGCGTGGCCCCACGTGGGCCAGCGTCTTCCAAACCGTGGAGGGCGGGTTGGGATACTGGGCCCGTAGCCACTTCCGGTACGGCCCGCCGAAGTTCAGCATGAACGCCACGCCGCAGTGCTACGACTATGAGGTCGCCTCGCCCGGCTGGTCGTTCTTCTACAGCAACAAGGCGCTGCCGGACAACCGACTGGGCATCGCCCAGCTGAGCAACAGGCTGCTGATCCCGCCCGACGCCCTGCCGTTCCAAGGCAACCCCAACGGCCAGTTTCTGGGCTATACCTGGATGGCCCTGCCCTTCTCTGACCCTGTTGCAGGCGATCCGCCCACCGGAGACCAGAGCTGGACCTGCTTCTTAAGCGCAGCCAACTTCAAGGGACCAATCGCCTATTACCTTCCGGAGACGTGGAGCAAAATCGGCAAGCTGTTCAACGACCCCTTCCTTTACGGGCGCGGGCTCGATGTGCGACCCGGCCAAATGGGCGGCGGCGCTATGGAGATCAACACCGTGCCCTGCTTCGAAAGCCAGGACGAGCAAGGTGTGATCTATACCAAAATACCCAAGCTGCAGTTTCCGGCGGATGCCCAGGGCCGAGCTTTTCTTATCCAAGATGTGATCTACTACTCGAAGGCCGCGCTAGCGAACGCCTTCAAGGCGTGGCGGGACGGAGGCCCCGCCTGCTCAGGGCGGTTCGATGCCAAGGGCGCGTGGGCCTCTACGCTGACCACGCGCACCACGCGCTACAGCCAAGGCGGCAAAGCGGTCACCGGCGTCGAGCATGTCTTCGACACCCGTGTGTTCGAGGGCAATGTGTGGGGTTTGCAGTGGTTCACCAATGCAATCAGCCCGAGCGGACTGTTTCCCCAGTATTTCAAGCAGGTAGGCGATGCGCGCGTCGCGGTAGGGGCAGCCGTTGTGCCGGCGGAGACGCTGTTGGCGGATGCGGTCTTCAAGCTGGCGGACAAGGGGCCACCCTACACCTCGCCTTCCGTCGGCGCGTGGGCCAGCCCTGGCGCGACGCGCGGGCCCTTAACCGCCAGGCTCTGTGACGGCTCCACCGTCACCTATTCGTGGTATCGCTTCGTCGACCAGCCGTCCTTCCAGCAGTACGCATGGAGCGAGGAGAAGAAAGCGAAGTTACAGGCCTTCGTGGAGAAGATCCACGCGGCCTGGCCGATCGACCGCGACTACATGGCGCCACCCACGCGCGGCCAACTGGTCACCCTCGACCCCGCCTTGCTCGTGACCCCGCCCCGGGGGCTGGAGGTGGGTTACGTCCCGATCGTCACGCATCAGTCAGCGCAATGAACAGGCTGTAAACCTGAATCCGGCCGTTCAACTGCTCCGCAGTTGGAAACGAGACGTGTAAGAATCCGTTCTTGAACAGATTGCTAATGATTCTGTGCCCCCAATTTGCAACGCCAAACGGGTGACAACTCGTAAGGACAGAGATAAAGTCATAACCTCTTGAGATTCAGTCAATTGTTTTCGAGTGTTTCGTGGTTCTACTGCGCTTCTTATGTTAACGAGACTGTCTGCGGGACTGGTGGAAATGCCCTATCCCGCGCTGTTTCAGGATTGGCGTTGGGAAGCGGTCTGATGACTGCGTTCGCGCTCACGGTAGAAACTCGGCGTGCAAAGCTCGGACTTCCTGAAGGTACTGTTCAGGTGCTGGGCGTGACAGAACCCGGTCTGGCTGGCGATCTCTTTGACTGACAAGTCGGACTGGGCGAGTAGGCGTTTAGCGTGGAGCAACCGCAGTCGGGTTAGTGTGGCGTAAACAGGTTCACCGAGCACATTCCGGAAATGCTTTTTGAGTTTGTGCCGTGGCAGACCTGCAGCGACCGCCGCATCTTCGACGCCGATATCGTTGCCTAGGTTATCTTGGAAGAACTTGATGACGGAGCGGACGATGGGGTCGGAGGCCACGAACCCATCAGTGCTTGCGCGGATTTCAACACCGCGCGGCGAGATCAGGATCGGCTCGTCTGGTGCGCTGCCTCCTCGCATCAAAGTGCCAAGAAGTGCCGCGCTCTCATAGCCGATTCTGAACAGGTCATGCCGGACGCTGGAAAGAGGTACCGGGTTGTTTTCACAAACCAGAGGATCGTTGTCTACCCCCAAAATGGCGACCTCGTCCGGAATGGCGTATCCGGATTCCAAGCAGATGGATTCGATCTTTGCGGCGTCATAGTCACTGTAACAAAAGACGCCCAGAGGTTTGGGGAGCGCATGAAGTGTGCGTTTCAACCAAGCATGCTGCGCGCGCCAATTGTCGTTACCGCTGTCCGAGTGGAGCGCCCAGGCCAGGTTCTTGGGGCGGTTGCCGCTCTTTTCTGCAAACCGGTCGGTAAAGCCGTCGCCGCGAAGCTTGTGCAGGTGTTCGTATTCAGTTGAAAAATAGGCGGCATTACGGAAGCCCCGCTCAAGCAAGTGGTCCGCGGCCGTCTTCCCGATTAGACATTGGTCGCCGGATATTCGTGGCAGGGGAATGTCGGGCCTGAAAATCCACATGTCCACGCACGGGACTCGCTGGCGCCGGATGTAGCGGATGAAGTCTGATCGCTTGTTGACCTGAACGAGCATACCGTCACCTGTCCAGCCCTGTGGAAGCATACACCCGTCACTGACTGTTAGGTGCCATCGGTGCTCGGCAGCAAACCGGCCGATTCCTTGACGGATTCGGTGGTCGTAGAGTTCCATTAAAACGAGAACCGAAGGATTACGCATGCCGCTATGATAGGGTTTGGTGCTCAATAGTTCAAACCGATAGTGTTCCTTTTTTGCATGTCTTTTACCGATCATGCAATTGCAGACGGAAGAAAGACCGCGCATACTTGAAGCGTAGTTAATGGAAAGGTATGATTTCGCTGTCCTATGTGGACGGCCTGAGACAGCTTACTTTAACACAACAAGAGGATGGCCATGAGCAAGGTTGAAACACGGGCTGGCGCGAGTGTGAAAAAAGGCATTGGACGGAGGACGTTCATTCGCTCTGCAGGTACGGCTGCGGTGGGTACGGCCTTGATGCCTTATCCGTTTGTAGCCTTGGCTGATAGGAATAACACGGGCATGCCGGCACTGCTCGGCGGCAAACCGGTTCATGCCAAAGCATGGCCTCGCTGGCCGCATTGGATTCCGGAAACTGATGAGTCGCAGCTGCTCAAGGTGATACGTAGCGGCGTCTGGTCACGTGCGGGCGTCGTGACCGAGTTTGAGAAGCGATGGGCAGCCACCATGGGCGCGAAGCGTTGCCTTGCCGTTGTCAATGGGACGAACGCGCTGATCACATCGCTTGCGCAACTTGACGTTGGAGCTGGTGACGAGGTGCTCTTGCCCCCTTATACGTTTATCGCCACACCTCAGTCAATTCTAATGAACGGCGCGATTCCGATCTTTTGCGATGTCGATCCTGCGACGTATCAGCTCGATCCTAAGACAATCGAGGCGAAGATTACGCCCAAGACACGTGCTATTCTGCCCGTGCATATCTTGGGACTGCCGGCTGACATGACCGCCATCATGGCCATCGCCAAGAAGCATAATCTGCTGGTAGTAGAAGACGCATGTCAGGCTTGGATGGCGGAAATCAGCGGCAAGAAGTGCGGCACGTTTGGTAATGCGGGCTGCTACAGTTTCCAGAATTCCAAAAACATGGCGATCGGGGAGGGCGGTGCGATTGTCAGCGATGACGAGGCGTTTATGGACCGCTGTTACTCGTACCACAATTACGGGAACGCTTATGGCACGGCCGTCGGCGCGGTCGGCGCGGGGTCAGCCATGCTGGGGACGAAGCAGCGGATTACAGAGTATCAGGCAGCCATCGGACTGGCGCAGCTGGCTCGGCTCGAGGAGGAATCCGCCAAGCGACATACGAACGCTGAATACCTGAAGAGCAAAATCAAAGACATTCCCGGTATTGCGCCATACACGCTCTCGCCCGGAGTTACCCGTGCGGCTTTCCACCTCTTTCCGTTCAGATATAACAAGGAGGAGTTCAGCCAGATGTCGCGCGAGACCTTTGTCAAAGCGCTAAGCGCCGAGGGGGTACCGTGCTCCTTTGGCTACGCGCCGCTCAATAAAATGCCTTACGTTAAACAAGCCTTCTCGACAAAGAATTTCCGGCGGATGTACACGCCAGCTGAAGTGGATTATGCGGCGTGGCTGGAACGCAATCAGTGTCCCGAAAACGACCGCCTCTGTGACGAGGCGGTCTGGATAGGGCAGAGTCTGCTTTTGGCGGAAAGCGCGGACATGGACGATATCGCTGCCGCGATCGTTAAAATCCACGCGAACTCGGAGGCTTTGGCGAAGGCGTAGAGAACCGCCGATAGAATCAAGTCGATGGCTGAGCACATCTCGGCCGGGTTCACAGAATAGGTCGATAGGGAGACGAACGATGAAGCAAACGCTTTTCATTTTGTTGGCGATCTCAGCAAGTTCGCTGTTTGGGCAGGGGTTAACCGTGCGCGCTTTCAACTCGGGTTTCCGTGAGGCGCACGACACCTACAATGGCCTTTCGGTAGCGAGTGATGGCAATGTGTACTATGTGCTCTGTGCGCAGACCATCGATGTGGGCGGGAAGGTCTTCCGCTTCGCTCCGGCCAGCGATGAGATTAAGTACTTGGGCGATCTGACTGAGATTTGCGGCGAGAAGGATCGCAAGACCGTGCCGCAGGGTAAAAGCCACGTGCTTTTTCAAGAGTACAAAGGCAAACTGTATTTTTCGACCCACGCGGGTTATTATAACAATGTGGATGGCATGGAACGCATGGCGACGGTTATGCCTCCGGGATATAAACCCTACCCCGGCGGTCATTTTTTAGCGTATGACCTCAAGAAAGGGACCTTCGAGGATCTCGGGTTTGCTCCAAACGGCGAAGCGGTCCTTTCAATGAGTATGGACAAGCGGCGCGGTGTCCTATACGGCATCACCTGGCCGGTCGGCTTTTTCTTCAGCTATGATGTCGAAAAGAAAGAGCTTCGGAATATGGGGCCAGTCGCGGGCGAGGGAGAAAATGGCAGCGGTCCAACCTATCGCGTGTTGTGCCGTTCGACGGCGGTGAATCCTGAGAGCGGGTGCGCTTACTACACCAACCCCGAAGGCGATATCTACTGTTACCGCCCCGGTTCCGATCATGTGGAGAAAGTGGTTGGTGAAGACATGCGCAAGGACTACTTCGGGAAGTACGATCCCGCGGATGCCGGCAGTATGGGATACAACTGGCGGCAAACAGTCTGGCATCCCGGAGAGAAAGTGTTTTATGGCGTACACGGTAACTCGGGCTACCTTTTCCGGTTCAATCCCGCCGTGCCCCGTATCGACGTGCTTGACCGCATCACCTCTGAGCCTTCGCAACGGGCAGGTATGAACGACCAGTTTAGCTATGGGTACCTTGGCTTCACGTTGGGGCCTGATGGGCGCACGCTCTATTACCTCACGGGGGGACCCGTCTATGTTGCCGGAAAAAGGCTGGCGGGCAAGGAGAAGATAGCGATGGGAGACGCCAAGGGACTTGAGAACTTGCATCTGATTACCTATGATATCCCTACTCGGGGATATAAAGACCATGGACCGGTATTCTACCTCGACGGGCAGCGTCCGACGTATGTGAACTCCATCGCGGTTGGGCGGGACGGCTCGGTCTATACGCTGGCCCGCATCACGGAGAACGGCAACACGCGTACGGACCTCCTTCAGATCAGAATACAATAGTAGGGAGGGAAAACCTGTTGAAACGTGATGATAGAGCTGCATTTCTTGTTTTCGCTCTTTTTGCGGTTCTTTTGATTTTATCGCCGTCTGGCGCATGTGGCGCCTCCGGGGAACCACTGAAGGTAGCCTGTTTCCGGGCCGATATCACTCCGGGAATCGGTGATCCGCTCTGCAATGGATTGGTCATGCCCGCCAAGGCGATTATTACGCCGCTGACGGCAAGGGGAGTGATCCTGCTGAATGCTGGCTCGCCCCTCGTACTTTGTGCGTTGGACTGGGTCGGCATCGGAAATGAAAGTTACGATCTTTTTCGCGAGGAGATCGCCAAGGCGACAGGGACCGTCCGTGACCGGGTGGCACTGCACGCGCTTCATCCCCACGATGCGCCCGGGAGCGACTTTGCCGCGGCACGCCTGCTGGCGGAATACGGACTCACGAACTGCTGCTCGAATCCGGAAGCTGATCGTCGAGCTCTGCGTCGCATCGTGGAAGCCGCCAAGGCGGCGCTTGCTACAGCGCAAAATGTCACACATGTCGGCCTTGGCTCCGGTAGAGTGGAACGCGTGGCCTCTAACCGCCGCATCCTCGGTCCGGATGGGCTTGTGTCTGCCACGCGCTACGGTGCGTGTCGCGATCCGAAGATCATTGCGGAGCCTGAAGGCCTGATCGATCCCCTCGTGCGTCTTGTGGCGTTCTGGAATGGTGAAATCCCTGTTGCGGCACTGACCTATTACGCCTCTCATCCTCACAGCTATTATGGGAAAGGTGGCGTCAACTGGGAGTTCGTGGGAGCGGCACGTGAACTGCGCGAGCAGGCCCTGCCGGGCGTTCCGCATATTCACTTTTGTGGCGCGGGCGGAAATGTCGCGGCTGGCAAATACAATGACGGGGCGGAAGGGAACCGGCAGTTGTTGGCTCAGCGACTCGCGGATGGCATGAGGTTGGCTTGGGAATCTCAGAAGAAGCAGCCTGTGCGTGCCGCGGATATTGACTGGAAGGTGGCACTCGTGACGCTACCGGTGCGCGACTCCAAGGCAGAGCCTGCCCTTCTCGCGACTCTTGCTGACAGTGCAAAAACGGAACGCGATAGAATAGCTGCAGGGCGGACAGTGGTATTCTTGCGGCGCATGTCGGAAGGGCAGCGTATTCCGGTCAGTTGTCTGTGGCTGGGTGATGCCCGTGTTGTTCATCTGCCGGGCGAACTGTTCGTGGAATACCAGCTCGCTGCTCAGGCGCTGCGACCTGACCGCTTTGTGGCGATGGCGGCATATGGAGATTATGGGCCAGGGTATATAGGGACAGAGGAGTCTTACAAACAAGGCGGATATGAGACAGGTCCGGCCTCACGCACGTCGCCGCAGGTGGATCGGGTGCTGATGGGCGCCATTCGCCAAGTGATGGATGGTTCAGTGGTTCGGCAGGATTGACATCGTTTGGACAAGGAAAGGGTTGACCATGAATACGAGGAAGACGATAAGTTGGCAAGCGGACGAACCTCACGGAATGGGGCGCCGCCGTTTCATCAAAGCCGCGGGAGTGACCGCTGCTGGCGTGGCATGGGCGCAACAGCCTCTCAGCTCAATGGCTGGCGAAGCTCAGGAAAAATGCGTGACCGTTCCCAAAGGGCGCATCGCTGAGCTCAGGCGCTGGCCACGTTACGGGTTGGCAGAGAAAACCCGTCTCCATGAGATGATCGACCAGGGCGTTACCTATGGGGAGACTAAATTGTTCGAAAAAGAGTGGGCGGCATATACCGGCACACCGTTCGCAAAGGCCCACATGAACGGGTCAAGCGCGCTTACGAGCATGTATTTCGCGCTCTCCCTCGATGTGCCTTCAGGCAGCGAGGTGATGGTTCCGAGCTACACCTTTTTCTCTGCATGTCTGGCGTTGCGGTTTTCGAATCTGGTTCCGGTCTTCATCGATATCGATCCGAAGACGGCGTGCTTTGACTTGGAAGACGCGAAACGGAAACTGACGCCGCGCACCGTGGCGGTAGAAGTCATGCACTCGTGGGGTCTGCCGTGCGAGATGGCTCACATTTTCGGCTGGGCGAAGGAGAAGGGCCTTGTCACACTTGAGGACGCATCGCATGCACACGGAGCATCGATGCAAGGCAAGAAGATCGGCACGTGGGGAGACATGGCAGCCCTTAGTTTTCAGGCCAGCAAACCGCTGCCTGCGATCGAAGGCGGCATGGGGATGTATAAGACGCGCGAGTATTACGAGCGCGCGGCTGCCTTTGGTCACTACGAGGATCCGGGAACGTTTCCCAAAGAGAGTCCGGTTAATGCTTATGCGGGTACGGGCTACGGACAAAAATACCGGATGCACCCTTATGCGGCGGCTTTGGCTCGCCTGCAGTTGAAAGGGTTGGATGAGGTCAACGCGACCGTCATGAAAAACGTCCGTGCCGTGAATGACCGTTTGACGCAGTTGCCGGGAATCACGGAACCTCGTTGTCAAGCCGATCAGCAACGCGTTTACTATAGCAGCAACATGGTGTTCGTGGATTTCAAGACGCTTGGTTTCTCGCGAGACGCGTTGGTCAAGGCTCTTAAAGCCGAGGGTGTCGATGTGAACTTCTGGGACTATCCTCTGCAGCACAGGCAGAAGATCTACACTGAAGCCAAATGGTGGCACCACGCGCCTGTGATACCGGAAAATATGCCGGGTGGCGACTTTGTGAATGCGAATCACATCATGCTTCCGCTTTTCTACGAGGAGGCGTCAGAAGTGAACGCGCAATATGTCAAGGCTTTCGAAAAGGTTTGGGCGCACCGTTCGTCTTTGTCCGCGAGCTGAGCGCGGCGGTTGGTGGATAGATTGGACAAGGAAATGCGGATGTGAAACGGCCTGCCGTTGTTTACGAGGAGAGTTGTATGCATGTGCCTATCCGGGAAATGATGATGAAACGCGCCTTGTCCGTTCTCTTAGTCCTGTTTGCGGTTTTACTCCAAGCCGCGGAATTTAGGGTCGGGGTGGGGCACAAAACGATCACGCCTGACGCGCAACCGATTTGGCTCGCCGGCTATGCGTCGCGTACCGTTCCGTCCACGGGGATGATCCATCAGGTCTGGTCCAAGGCGCTGGTGTTCGAAGAGAGCCCTTCCAACTGTGCCGTCTTGATCACCGCCGATGTGCTCGGATTGACGCGGGAAATTACGGCGGTTGTTTCAGAAAGGTTGAATGCAAAGTACGGCCTCGACCGTTCCCGAATTTTCTTTAACTCCTCACATACCCACTCCGGACCGGTGGTCTGGCCGAATTTGAGCGTTTGCTGCAATTTTTCATCGGTCGAGTTATCACATGTCGTGGCTCAAAACCGCATGCTAGCCAGCAACATGGTTGCTGCGGTGGATATGGCCATGACGAATCTCGCTCCGGCACGGTTGGCGAGCGGGCGCGGAAAGGCCGATTTTGCGCTCAATCGCAGGAAACGTGAGGTTGCCCCCGTGGATCACACCGTGCCGGTTCTGCGAGTCTCCGCGCCGGATGGTTCTGTGCGCGCGGTTCTCTTTAACTATGCCTGTCATTGCACCACCTTAACGGGACAGAACTTGTTGATCAACGGCGATTACGCGGGCTTTGCCATGCTGGAACTGGAGTCTGCCTATCCCGGTGCGACGGCGATTTTTGTTCAGGGATGCGCGGCTGACCAGAATCCGGAACCGCGTCATACGGTGGAACTTGCAATGAAGTATGGCAAAGAGTTGGCGATGTCGGTCAGGGGTGTGCTGGAGAAGGGGATGAAACCTGTTGCGGGGTCTCTTCGTACAGGTTTTGTGGAGACGAGTCTGGCCTTTCGAACGTTTGACTTGGAGACTTATCGCACTGAGTTGCTAGGTCAGGACAGGTTTCGGCAACGCAGGGCACAGTTGATGCTTGAGGCGTATAATGCGGGCCATCCGGTCACCTCCATCCCGTATCCGGTCCAAGCGTTGAGCTTCGGAAGCGATCTGTCCCTGCTCTTTCTGAGCGGGGAGGTTGTGGTTGATTATGCGTTGCGGGCGAAACGTGAATTCGCGGGTAAAGAGCTGATTGTGGCTGGATATTGTAACGAGGTGCAGAGCTACATCCCGTCGTTGCGTGTTCTGAAAGAGGGTGGCTATGAGGCTGACAGCAGCATGATCTACTATGGTCAACCGGGACCTTTCACAGAAGCGGTTGAAGAAACCGTCTTCAGCGCGATCCGTCAGGTGATGGAAGCCGCCGGTAACGGGGTCTCTAGGTAATGCGCGGGACCGGCGTCATAACTCCTGGTTGTTGCGATGGAGGGGGGGGAACACACCCTTTGTCGGTTGAAGGGTGGGGGGGTCTGTGTTAAAGTGTTCACTGTATGAAAACTTCACGAAGGACCTTTCTCCGACTGGGTGGCACAATAGTAGGGGGCTCTCTATTCAACATTGCGCCCGCGTGTGTTCTGGGGAGGGGATCGCCTGGTAATCGGATCGTCATGGGAATGATAGGTGTCGGTGGCATGGGCACCGTCAATTTGGACGCGTTTCTCGATTTGAAAGACGTTGTGGTTAAGGCGGTGTGCGACGTCAACCGAGAAAAAACAGAAGCGGCCAAAGTTCGTGTGGACCGGTGTTACGGGGCGCGGGGATGTGAGATCGAGAGCGATTATCGCGAACTGTGCGCGCGCCCGGACATTGATGCTGTGATGATCGCGACACCGGATCACCTGCATGCGCCGATCGGCATCTGTGCGGCGCTGTCAGGGAAAGACATCTATGGCGAGACACCGTTCACACACACAATTGAAGAAGGCTCCGCATTGTCCCGGGCTGTCGAACAGAATAAACGCGTGTGGCAAACGGGGAGTTGGCAGCGCGCTCAAAATGACTTTCGGAGGGCTGTTGGGGCGGTGCGTGGCGGGCGTATCGGTAAGGTCGCTCGCGTCGAGGTCGGTTTGCCCGGAGGAGGCCGTGGACCGGAACTGCGCGGTACGCGCGCGATGCCGCCAGCGGGACTTGATTGGAAGGCTTGGCTGGGGCCGGCGTCTTTTCGCTCGTATCCGGGCGTTTGTGATTTTCACTGGCGGTGGGTGAGCGCGTGGGGAGGAGGCATCTTGGCCGACTGGATCGGACATCACGGCGACATCGCGCTTTGGGGATGTGGTAAAGACGCCGAGGATCCTGTGTCTGTTGCTGGACGGGGCGTTTACCCGCATGATGAGATTTATGACACGGCAACAGAATTCAACTTCCGATGCGAGTATGGCGATGGCATGGAGTTGATTGTGGCTGACGGTGGACAGCTTGAGAAAGGCGTCGGTGTGCGTTGGATCGGGCAAGACGGCGCCTGGGTGTGGGTGACGCGCGGTGCGCTGGAAGCGTCGGAACAGGAAATCCTTAAGGAACAGGATGAACGCTCACTTGGTTCAAATACCGGGCTTCACCGTAACTTCATTGATTGTGTCAAAACGCGACAGGCTTGTCTTGCGCCGGCGGATTCGGCGCGCCATGCCGCGTCGCTGGGGCATTTGGGTGAGATCGCGATGCGTGGCTAATGCGCGGTTTTTTTGCCTTCCAAACGCTGCTCGCTACGCACCAATCAGCCTTTGTTCTCCCAAGCAAGAACCGCTAAGCATGCCAGAGCAAGAAAGGTGGAAAATGGGCGTTTATCGGCGCCGCTCCTTTCTTAGACGTGATTTCTTGCACGCAAAACGGTTTTTAATCGACTTTGCGAGCCAAATCCTTAATGATATGCAATTCAAAACAAGAGGTGTGTTGACCCTGTAGTGGCTTACGGGGTTATATTGTTTTTTTCTGAACCCATCTTGTAGTGGACAGACATGAAGACGTTTGAATGTGTAGAAGGCGGCGTGACGGCTGCGCAAGGGTTCCGTGCGTGCGGGGTCGCGGCAGGGATTAAATACCAGAACCGCATGGATATGGCTTTAGTGGTCGCGGATGCGCCGGCCGCAGTGGCGGCGGTTTACACCACGAATAAGGTGGCTGCTGCACCAGTGCAGATCGATCGCGAGCGCACACGTTCAGGAAAAGCCCAAGCTGTAATCGTGAATAGCGGGTGTGCCAACGCTTGCACAGGAGAGACCGGTCTTACAAACGCGCTTGAGATGGCTTGGGTTGTGGCCGATGCGTTGGGTATTGATGAAAAGTTGGTGCTGGTCTGTTCCACAGGCGTGATTGGCGTGCATCTGCCGATGGAACGCATCGCGACGGGTGCCAAACTCGCCGCGGCAGCGTTGAGCCGCGAAGGAGGCCATGACGCAGCCTGCGCGATCTTGACCACAGACACCGTGGACAAGCAAGTGGCGGTGGAATTGGAGATCGATGGCAAGACCGTATACATCGGGGGTATGTGTAAGGGGTCCGGGATGATCGAGCCGAATATGGCGACAATGCTGGGTTTTCTGACGACAGATGCCGCCGTGCATCCGAAGGCGTTGGACCAGGCGTTGCGCGAAGCCGTGGAGGTGAGTTTTAACCGGGTTGTAGTGGATGGCGACCGCAGCACAAACGATACGGTGATTTTGATGGCAAATGGTGTGGCAGGCAACCAATTGTTGACGCCCTACCATCCGCAATGGCAATACTTTGTGGACGCGCTGACAACCGTGTGTCTCGAACTCGGCAAGAAAATGGTGCTGGACGGCGAAGGTGCCACGAAGTTCGTGACGGTGCGCGTAAAGGGTGCCCGGACCGTTGAGGATGCCCAGATGGCGGCGCGCGCCATCTCCAAGTCGGCGCTGGTCAAGACCTCGTGGTTTGGGCTCGACCCAAACTGGGGCCGTGTCATCGCGGCTGTGGGATATTCCGGCGCGGATGTGGACGATCAGAGGGCGCAGATCTACTATGGAGAAATTTGCGCGTACGATCAGGGACGCGTGGCGGACAAGGCGCTGCTCAAAGCCATGCAGGACGTGATGAAGAAACGCGCGTTCGACGTGACGGTCAATCTGAACCTCGGAGTTTGCGAGGACACCGTGTATACCTGTGATTTCTCAGTTGATTACGTGAAGATTAATGCGGAGTACACGACGTAAGAAGGATGGATGAAGGGAATGACGGATGGGTGGATTGAAACGGTGTTTTGTTCGTGCTCAGGTTGATTTCCACGATCCCGATGTTCCAATATGCCAATTGAATTTATGCAGGAAGCGATGCAAAAAGCGGCGGTGCTGACGGAAGCGTTGCCTTATATTCAGGATTTCAAAGGCTCGGTTGTGCTTGTGAAAGTCGGCGGCAGTGTCATGGAGATTCCTGAAAATCTCGAAGGCCTGCTGACGGATATAGCTTTTATGAGCACGGTGGGCATTAAAACCGTTTTGGTACACGGCGGAGGAAAAGCGATTTCGCGCGGCATGGAAGCTGCCGGCATTCCGCCGCTTTTCGTGTTGGGGTTGCGCGTGACCACAGAGGAGACGATCCGTGTGGTTGAGCGGGTGATCAAGAACGAGGTGAATGCTAACGTGGTGCGGCTGTTGAAGAAGCACAACGCCAACGCGCGCCCATTACACGGCGACTGGATTTTCGGGGTCGATAAAAAAACGGGAAAAGATCCGGCGACCGGAGCGGCGATCGATTGGGGTTACGTTGGCGAGCCCGTTTCTGTTGACACGCGTTCTGTGCTGGAGATGATCGATGCCGGGATTGTACCGGTGATAACGCCGCTCGGGACGGGACCTGACGGGAAGTTGTATAACGTCAATGCGGACACGGCGGCGGCGGCTCTGGCTAAAGCTATGAAGGTGCGCAAACTGGCGTTTATATCGGATGTGCCGGGTTTGCTTCTGGACGTGAACGATCCCTCGTCCCTGCTCGCCACGCTGCACATCGGCAGCGTGCGGAAGCTTAAGGAAACCGGCGTTGTGGGTGGCGGAATGCTGCCGAAATTGGACAGTTGCGTGGACGCGATTCAAGCCGGGGTGGGCAAAGTTCACCTCGTCGACGGCCGCATGCCCCATTCGCTGTTGCTGGAAGTTTTCACAAAAAAAGGTGTAGGAACGGAGATTATAGCAGATGAGTAAGAGTACCGACATTGCCGCATTGTTTGATCAGTATGTGATGCACACTTATTCGCCGACCGCTACGCTGACAAGCGGCAGCGGATGCAAAGTGCGCGATCCTGACGGCAAGACCTATCTCGACTTCACGGCTGGTATCGCCGTTCACAACGTGGGGCACTGTCATCACAAGGTTGTGAAGGCCATTCATGATCAGGTAGCTACGCTGGGACATTGCTCCAACCTGTTTTACAACGTGAACCAAGCGTTGCTGGCGCAGCGGCTCTCAAAGCTGTCGCTCAACGGAAAATGCTTCTTCTGCAATTCCGGCGCGGAGGCTAACGAGGCGATGATCAAGCTCGCGCGCCTGTGGGGCCATGAAAAAGGCAAGTACGAGATCATCACCATGCAGAACTCCTTTCACGGACGGACGCTCGCGACCATTGCGGCAACCGGCCAGGTCAAGGTGCAGAAGGGCTTTGATCCGTTGCCGATCGGTTTCGCATATGCCGATTTCAATAATGTTGAATCCGTAAAGGCGGCGGTGACAGAGCGTACGGTTGCGGTGATGGTTGAAGCCATCCAGGGCGAAGGTGGCGTCATTCCTGCAACGGAAGAATTTATGGTTGCCGTGCGCAAGCTGTGCGACGAGAAAGGCCTGTTGCTGCTATGCGATGAGGTTCAGTGCGGCATGGGTCGGACCGGCAAGTGGTTTGGCTGGCAGAACTATCCGGTCAAGCCGGACGCGTTCACCTTGGCAAAGTCGCTGGCGGACGGAATTCCCATGGGTGCGCTGGTGGCCTCTCCCGCGCTGTCGGAGATCTTCAAGCCCGGCAGTCACGCGAGCACGTTCGGCGGCAACCCGGTTTCGAGCGCTGCCGCTCTGGCTGTGATGGATGTGATCGAAGAAGAGGCGCTGGTCAAGCGTGCGGAAGAGGCCGGCAACCTGTTTGTCGAGGGGCTCGCTGTTTTCGTCGAGAAGTACAAGCAGGTGGTCGAGGTCCGCGGTAAGGGGCTGATGATCGGTCTGGTGGTTGAAGGTGACGCGAAAGAAGTCGCGACCGCCTGCCGCGACATGGGGCTGCTGAGCTGCGTCGCCGGTGAGCACGTGGTGCGGTTCCTTCCGCCGCTGAACGTGAAGGACGGCGATCTCGAAGAGGCGCTTGAGATGATCGGCGACGCGTTGGAACAGCTCTACGGCGATCAGGCGGACGCGTAATTTTTTATTGGAATCAGCAAGGCCACAGGTCTCATATGAGCCATACGTCTCTTGAGCCTGTGATCTGAAGGGGTGAATATGGCACTTACGTTGACGGATCTCAAAGGTAAGACGGTGGGCGCGTGCGTTTCGGGCGGACTGGACAGCCGCACGATCGCGAAAGTGATGGTCGAGGCGGGAGTGAACGTGGTCGCGTTTTCGGCGGACCTCGGGCAGCCGGATGAGAAGAACATCAACGACATTAAGAAACGCATGGCGCCCTGTGGTGTGGATACCGTCATCGTCGATCTCAAAGAGCCGATGGCCGAAGCCTGTTTTCAGGTGATCGAAGCTCAGGCGATGTATGATGGTGGCTACTGGAACTCCACCGGTATCGCGCGGGCGGTCACGGTACGAGGGCTGCTTGCCGAGATGAAAAAGCGCAAGTGTACGGTGCTGGTGCATGGAGCGACCGGCCGCGGCAATGACCAGATGCGCTTTGAGCGCTACACCAATGTTCTCGCACCCGCCATGAAAGTGTATTCACCTTGGCGTGATGCTGAGTTGCTCAAGAAATTCCCGGGCCGCACGCAGATGGTCGAGTTCCTCGCTCGGTTCGGCATCCAGGCTTTTGTGGGTGCAAAGAAAAAGTATTCCACCGACGCCAACCTCGCCGGGCTCTCGCATGAGGCGGAAGACCTTGAGAGCATGGAAACCTCAATGCTCATCGTCGAACCTACCATGGGCGTGTGGCCTCAGCAGGCCCCCGACAAAATTGAAAAAGTCACCGTGCGCTTTGAGAAGGGACGCGCGGTGCGGATCAACGGCAAGGACGTGACGCCGTTCGCCGCGATGGAACTCGCGAACAAGGTGGCGGGCCGCAACGGCATCGGCATGAAGCACGCTCTCGAGAACCGCATTATTGGCACCAAAAGCCGCGGCGTCTACGAGGCGCCGGGCATGGAACTGCTGGGTACCTGTCTCCGTTACATCTATCAGGCGACGATGGACCGCCGCGCGGGGCTGCTTTTCGGGCAGCTTTCCAAACTGGTGGCGGATCAGATCTATGACGGACGTTATTTCGATCCTGTTACGCAGGCCGCCCGCGCGGCGATCGGTGTCTTCTCCAAGCACGCGTCTGGCACCGTCGAGGTGGGCTTGTATAAGGGCAATATCTTTTTCAATAAGTTAGAGGGGTGCAAGGCCTCGATCTACAATGAAGCCGACTCTTCGATGGAGGCCAGCAACGGGCTCAATCCGGTAAGCTCTCAAGGTTTTGCCGAGATTCAGAGTGTCGAGGCCCGCATGTTGGCGCAGGCCGGACAGATCGTAGCCAAGTGAGGTGATGAACATGGCGAAGCTGGAGACCTCCTATTTGGGGCTCGCGCTGAAGAACCCGCTGGTCGTCAGTTCGAATCCACTCACCAATAATGTGGATGCCGTCGCCAAGTTGGAACAGGCGGGCGCTGCGGCCGTGGTGATGCGCTCAATCTTCGAGGAGCAAATCCAGTCCGACGTGTCAGACATGTACCGGGCGTTGGAAGATGACCCGAGTGGCGTTGCGATGGACTATCTGCGCGCGGACCTGCCGGGACAGCTCGGCCCCGAGAAGTATCTTGAGAAAATCGTCGAGATGCGTAAGCGCGTGAAGATCCCGATCATCGCGAGCGTGAATTGCGTGAACGCTTCAAAGTGGGTCTCCTATGCCAAAAAGATCGAACGCGCGGGTGCGGATGCGCTGGAGCTGAATCTCTACCACATGCCGATCGATCCGGACGAGACGGCGGACAGAGTCGAAGCTCGCCGCATGTCGCTGGTCAAGGCGGTTGTTGCGGAGGTCAGGTTACCCGTGGCCGTGAAGTTAAGCCACCATTACACGACGCTGTTGCCCTTTGCGCGGATGCTTGATGCGCTGAATGTGAAAGGCCTTGTACTCTTTAATCGGTTTCTGCAGACCGAAGTGGACATCGAAAAGGAGTCGATCTTTTTTGCGCCGAATTATTCCTCACCCAAAGTGTTGCACGCGCAGCTTCGTTGGGCCGCTGTGCTGCGCGACTGGGTGCGCTGTAGCATCGCGATCAGCGGTGGCATTCACACGAGCGATGAGCTGGTGAAGGCCTTGTTAGTCGGCGCTGATGTCGGCTATGTCTGCTCAGTCCTGCACCTCCGCCACGATTTCGGAGTCATCCGCGAGATCCTCGACGGGTTGGCCGCATGGATGGACCGCAAAGGCTACAGCGCGCTCTCCGATTTCCGCGGCAAATTGCGCGAGACAAACCTCAAGGATGGCTGCGGCTTTGAACGTGCGCAGTACGTCAAAGCCGCCGCGCGGATTTCGTAAGCCGGAGTGCCGTTTCGGCACAGGCGGTTGGAAAGGGCGTAAGGGACGATCCTGTGTTCGACGCGCACACACATTTGCAGGATCCGCGGCTCAGTGACGTGTTCGATGAGGTCGTTCGGCAGGCCGCGCAGGCCGGTATCACGGGCCTGTGCAGTTGCGGCACAACACCCGATGATTGGCCGGCGATCAACAGGCTGACGGACCTGGCTCTTCCTTTTGTCGTGGTGCCTGCCTTTGGCGTCCATCCTTGGTATGTCCGACACCTGTCTGCGGACTGGTTCGAAGTGCTTGAATCGTATTTGGATGGTAACCCCGTCGCGGTGATCGGAGAGATCGGTCTCGATGGCGTACTCGACGAGGTTCCAATTGATCTTCAGATGAAAATCTTGGTGCGACAGCTGGAATTCGCCGTGAGCGTGCGGCGTCCGGTGGTTCTGCATGGCGCACGCGTCTGGGGAAGGCTGATCGATGTGCTCAAGCCCTACGCGCGTAAGCTGCCCGGATTTATCACGCACGGATTTGGGGGCTCGGCCGAGATATTGAAACAAATCCTTAACATGGGCGGCTATGTGTCCTTCGCTGGATCGGTTTGTAACCCTAAAGCGGAGAAAATACGTTGTGCGGCATGTGAGATTCCGGACAGCCAGATTCTGATCGAGACCGACACGCCGGACATTTTTCCGAACAAGGGTATCCCTGCAGCCATTGGTGCGAACGGAAAGCCGCTCAACCAGCCTGCGAACCTGACCTGTGTGCTCAACGAGGTGGCTGCGCTGCGCCATACCACGCCTGAGGCGCTCTCCGATCTCACCGGCGCCAACGCGCGGCGTGTGTTGCTTTGATCCGTTTTCGATTTACGGCAAACAGAACACATGACATGAATGCGCCAGCGATGGCTCGACGAGCCATCGCTGGTAGTCGTGTGATTACGATGGAAACATGAAAAAGAGGGAGAGAAGATGATGGCTATAGGTTCTCGCAGGGGGTTTCTGAAGGGGTCAATGGCTGCTGCCGTTTTTCCGCACTTGGTGCCAGCCTCGGCCTTCGGCGCGAATGATCGTCTTACCATGGCCGTAGTTGGGACTGGGGGGCGTGGTCGTCATTTGGCGCGGCAGTTCACGAAGCTGGAAGCTGTGCGCGTGGTGGCCGCCTGTGATGCCGATTCACGCGAATTGAAGAAATGCATCGACGAGACCAATAAGCAATACGGTGACAGGGCTTGTCGCGGCTATACCGATTTCCGCGAGATCATGGCACGAAAGGACATCGATACGGTGACGGTCGCCACACCCGATCACTGGCACGCGCTCATCAGCATCGCAGCCGCCCGTGCGGGCAAACACATTTTCTGCGAGAAGCCGCTGGCCAATTCCATTGGCGAAAGCAAGGCTCTCCGCGACGCCGTGCGTAAGTTCGGTGTGGTGCTCCAGACCGGCAGCTGTGAACGCTCACGCGCCAACGCGCGTTATTGCTGCGAGCTGGTACGCAATGGGTATATCGGAAAACTGCACACTCTATTTATCCATCTTCCGACCGATCAGGGACATCATGAGCGCGTGCGTCAGCAGGTTGCTATGCCCTCTTCTGAACAGCCGCCGGCCGAGTTGAACTACGATCTCTGGCTGGGACACACGCCGAAAATCGCCTATTATCCGGGACTCCATCCAGGAAGTTGGCGTTTCAATCTGAGCTTCGGCTGCGGCGAGATGTCGGACCGTGGCGCGCACGTGATCGATCTCGCTCAGCTCGGCAACAATTCAGACGATTCGGGTCCCGTCTCGATTGAGGCAAAAGGATGGGATGACGCGCATGGTCTTTATAATGCGCCAATGGCGTTCGAATTCCAGAACATTTACGCCAGCGGCGTCAAGATGATCGGCGGCACCACGCGCAAACCGCGCGGCGTTCGTTTCGAAGGCGATGAGGGGTGGATCTTTTTAAGGGTCCATGAAGGGACGCTGGAAGCATCGGACGAGAAGTTGCTCAAACTAGACCCTGAAAAGTTTAAGTTGCAGCTTGGACGCACGAGCAGCCACGAGCAGAACTTCATCGACGCGATCAAGAGCGGCAGTCGTCCGTTTGCAGACGTTGAGATCGGACATCGCAGTTGCACAGCCTGTTTGGTCAACATGATGGCCATGCGGCTAAAGCGTAAGCTGGAATGGAATCCCGAGAAAGAGTTTTTCGTTGGAGACAACGAAGCCAACCGTCTGATGACGCCCGTCATGCGGGAGCCCTGGACGTTGTCGTAACGCGCAGGGCCTGCGGAGGTGCGTCGTCTGCACCGGTTTCCGTGGTTTGCCTGTCTTCCCGTCGTGGGCTTCTCAGAGGCGTTCGACGGTGAGGGTGTAGCGGAAGCGGACCGAAGCGTTGGGAGCGAGCGTGAGCGGTTCGTGGAACACCATCGACGGCCCGACCAGATAATAGCCGCGGCCTTTGTGGGCCGTCAGGCTGTGACGCGCAAACCATGGAGTCGGGTGGCGCGGGTTCTCAGGATGATCGCTGAAGGTGATTTTAGCACGCGCGCCGGAGGTTTTCGCGGTTGCCACGACCTCCACTCGGTCGCTGTTTTCGCCACAGATCTTGACATCGGCAAGGTGTGCTGCGTTGGTGAAGCTGTAGGCAAAACCCGGGCTGTCGGCAAGGCGCAACATCAGCCCCGCGTAGCCTCCTGTGGCCCAGTTACCGCTGGCGTCCTTCTTGACCGGCGTAGACGAGAACACAGCTTCTGTGTCTTGTGCGGTGAAGGTGCTGTCCCATTCGATCGTATAGTTGCCGTTTGGTTGCGTGAGTACGCGGACGACCCGTTTTTCGCGCACCGCCTCTTTGCCTTTATTGAGATAGGCAAGCGTGCAGTCTGTCGTGAAGGTCAGGTCGTCTGCGTGCGTAACGGACTGCGAAAGCACGCGGGTGACACCGTTGGTGTCGGGTTCCCAAAAGTTGATGCCGTTGATAAATTTCCAAGAGAACCAGAACCCTAGGTGCCAGGCGTGGTCCGGCGGACGGAAGGACGTAAGGATATCGTCCGTGCCGGGGATGGCTAGCGGGTGAAAATAAGGTTTACCCTCGTTGCTTTGCGGCACATAGGTCCAACAGGTTTTGCCGGCAACCGTCATCGAAACGGCCTTTGACGTGGGGTCTGTGACAAATTTTCGCGAATCCTTCTCGGCACCCTGGGTGGTCTGGCTTGACAAGGCCAGGATAAGTGCGAGGCTTGAAGCGTGGATACTGAGTGTTCGGCGGATCGCGTGCATGGGAAACTCCTTTCAAACGTTGATAGATAGGTTAGCAGTTAAATTTGTAACCGTCCAGTTTCGCCGCAAAGCCGCCGGCGAGGCGGACGTGACATTCACCCGCCTCTCGCGGTTTTCGCGGAGAATCACTGCGCTGAGTATCGGTGTTTGTGTTTCCAAATCAGGGACGTATGTGGTTAAATAGACCGCGTGGCTGGACATTACTACAAAAAGCATTTGGTAGGTGTGTGGCTGCTCAGCCTGTGCGCTTGCTTGGCCAGTCAGCATTGGGTCGGTTTGGGCACTCGCGTAACCGAGTGGTCACAGAGTGTGCCTGCGGACCGAGTTAGGCTAGGCGTGCGCGATGAAGGCGTCTACCGGGTGACCGCTGATGAAATCGCCCGGGCGGCAGGCGTAAGCGCGGTTGATGCGCAAACCGCGCTGGTCATGTGCGGGTTTTCGCTCACCTGTCAAGGCCGGGTGGTCGCGTGGACCACCGATGGAGACGCGCTGTTATTTTACGGCACGCCGGTGAAGGACATTTTTGCGCCTGAAAATGTATATTGGTTGACGTTTGGGTCTGGAGTGCCGATGGAGGTTGTGGATGCCACGCCCGACGCGGGCGGCACAACCAACACATGGTTCATGCACACGGAACATTACCGGGACGCTTTTCTTGCACCGTATGAGCCCCGGGATCGGCGCAGTTCGAACGGCACGTTGACGAACGTGTCGAATTTCGGCGAATGGGTCCCTGCCTCCTCTGATGAGTCTGTCCGTACCCAGCAACGGATGTTGGTGATGCCCGGGTATGACGCGGGGACGGCGACCGGGGTGACGGTGCAAGTAGAACTGGCCTCCTACCGCGATTTTGTGCCGCTGGATTCGCACAGTTGCGAGATCTGGATTAACGGGATCAGTTGCGGAACGCAAAGTTGGTCAGATGAGCAGGCTGTGACGTTTAACTATTCGGTCCCGGCAGGTGCGGTGACAAACGAGACCGTCGTGTTAAGCGTACGCAATGCCGTCGAAACAACCTCGTCTTCGGACTTCATGGTGTTGGATGTCAGGCTCGTCTACCCGCGCCGCTATGGAGCCTCGAACGGTTCGTTATTTTGCACGGGTGGAATGAACCCGATTGCGTCGGCGGACGGTTTTGAAACGGGAAAGCTTGGCATATGGGATGTGACAGACGATGGCGCTCCTGTGGAGCTGTCTGCTCCCCTCCTGCAGGATACGAATGGATACTGGCAGGCCGTTTTCGAGTGCGGAGGTGAGCGCGCGCGGTACGTGATCTTCGATGCGCCGGGAGGTTGTTTCGAACCTTCGGTGAGCGGGGTCCGCAATATCGACTGGTCAGATTCCGGCGAGATGCCGCAACTGGCGATCGTGATCCCGCCGCGGCGGTGGGTGTCCGGCTTCGCCGAGGCTGTTTTCCCCTTGGCGGATTTCAGGAACGCGCAGGGGTTGCGGACACGGGTTATTGATGCGGAAGAGATATACAACGCCTTTACAGACGGAATTGTGCATCCGGAAGCGTTCCGGAGGTTTAGTGTGGCAGGGGCTACAAACACAGCCGCACAGACGTTGCGGTATCTGCTTTTCGCGGGGCACGGCGGTAGTGACTACAAACTTGAAGTTTTTCCGCTGGATACGGTTGGGCCGTATCCCACGCTGTTTCCGCTCTATCTGGTGCCGCAAGTCGATGTTTCCGATCCGGGGGCTCTCCTGTTGCCGAACGATGCGGTTTTGGGCGATGTGACGGGCGGCGCGGTGCCGGAGGTGGCGGTGGGCCGTTTCATCGCCACCAACGGGGTGGAACTGACCCACATGGTGAACAAGACAATCCGCTACGAACTGACTGAAACGTGGAAACGGAAGGCGGTCTTTTCCGCAGACTGGGAGAATGTGGGCGCGATGTACGGGAATTTTTCAGGCATTGCCGCCGCCACGGGCTCTGGTTTCCCGGCGGTGAACTGGTCGGTGGAGTCGTTTTATCCGGCTTCCAATCAGAGTTATTTGGGGCCTTTGTGGAAAAATACGTATAACGGGACCGGCGTCTATTACGAACTGCAGGAAGGGTCCGGGTTCTTTTATTATGTCGGACATTCGAGCGACAGGGTGGCTGGTAATTCAGGTCTCAACAAGTTGTTTGATGCGCAGATGTTAAGTGTCGGCACTTGGCCCTTCGCGCCTGTGGCCTTGCTGATGGGCTGTCGCATGGGGCGCTGGACCTCGCTCGATTTGCGCACTCAAGCGCAGTGTATCGCCGAGGCGGGCGTGCGTAACCGCTTCTCGGGTTTCACGGCTGTCATCAGTTCGGCGGGCTATACTGCCACGTCCGAGGCGGCAGCGTTCTCTTACGCTTTTCGCGACCGGGTGGCCGCAGGCGCGCTGAGGCTGGGCGATGTGTGGTGCGGCGCATTCGCCGCGCTGGGTGATGAAGCGTCCGCGCGGCTGAGGCATTTCGGGCTGTTGGGTGATCCTTCGCTGTGCATCCGGATTGACCAGACGGCACGCGGCACGTCGGCGACATGGCTGATCGAACACGGCTTAACCAATGATCCGTATGCGGATCTCAAGGATCAGGACGGGGATGGTTTTGCCACGTGGATGGAGTATCAGGCAGGGACCCCTTATGCGCGGGCGGGCATCAGGTTCGCGACAGTGTCGTTACCGGCTTCGATGGGCATTGTGTTAGCATTCGAGACTGTGGCTGGACAACATTATCGTGTCTTTTCGACTGCCGATTTGACTGCCGGAAATTGGCAGCCGTGTCTCTGGAGGCCGGTTGGCGATGAGACGTGGTCAGGGGCTCTGATCGATGGGGATTGGCCGTTGAAATCGATAGAAGTCCCGGTTGAAACCGGAGCCCAGCGCCGCTTTTATAAGGTCGTCGTCGAGTGAGGGAGAGGAAGACATGGATACCGAACTGGTTTGCAGAGCAGATGAAGTTGAATTGCGGAGCATAGCGGGCGAACATTTCCTGATTGTGCTTCATGCGGGGGAGTCGAAAATGTTCAGCCTGAATGGCATGGGCCTCTGGTTTTGGGAACACTTGGAGCGGCCGGTTGCGAAAAAGGATTTGCTGGCTGCGATGCTGGCCGAATACGAGGTAACTGAAGAGGCCGCCGGTACCGAAATCGACCGGTTTTTGGCGTATCTCGAAGAGAAGAAGCTTACCAAGCGCGTAGGGTAGGTCGGGCTCGCAATCCCGACTGGAAGGCTTCGCGATTCTGTCCCGTAAAAACGACTGCAATGGTTCTGAAAAGGTGCAAGCTCATCAACCCTGCGTAGCCTTAAGACTCTTCAACTTTGCGTCTTGGGTCCTTGGTTTGAGCAATAAGAGGCCGCTCTATGGCCGGTGTAGTTGCCTTCAGTAAGTGAGTCCACTGTGTGCCGTCCCTGCTCACCGTTGTGTCTGTTCTGTCCGTTTCTCCGCGCATCCCGCCTTTCGCCCTGGAGCCGGACCCTGTAACACATCCCTCGCCGGAAGAGCTTTGCCGCCTCTGCACTCCCGCGGTGTACCCGACAAACCGCCCCGCCGGTCCCTGCTGTCAGATGCATGCTGGTCACACGCTGATTCTGACGAAGTGCCCTTTATGTGAATATTTTCGGATGAATCAGTCGCTGGTCAATTTAAAGGGATTCGCCTATAGCGAGGGGAATCAGGTTGCAAAGTTGCCTCAGAACAGCGAAACTACGCCCTGTTTGTTGGAGTGTTGATTGGGTTAAAAAGGAGCGTCATATGAACGTCCAAAAGCTCGTGATTGCCGCGCTCTCGCTGGGCGCCGTGGTTGCTGGAGCCGCCACACGACCGAATGTCGTGGTCTTTCTGGCTGATGATGCTGGATGGGGGGACTACAGCGTCAGCGGCAACCGGCAAGTCAACACGCCGCGCATTGACTCGCTCGCCCGTGACGGCGTTTCGTTCGACCGCTTCTACGTCTGCCCGGTCTGTTCGCCAACGCGTGCTGAATTCCTTACAGGGCGCTATTATCCGCGCACAGGTGTCCGTGGCGTGTCCACGGGCCACGAGCGGCTGAATCTGGACGAACGTACAATTGCTGATGCGTTTCACGCTGCGGGATACGCCACGGGTGCCTTCGGAAAATGGCACAATGGCAGCCAGTGGCCGTATCACCCGAGGGCTCGCGGATTTGACGAATATTATGGTTATACGGCAGGGCATTGGGGCGAATATTTTGACTCGCCGTTGGAGCGCAACGGGCGCATGGAACGAGCCAAAGGATATATCGTGGATGTCTGCACCGATGAGGCGCTGGCCTTCATCGGACGGAACAGTAACCGTCCGTTTTTCTGCTTCGTTCCTTTTACAACGCCCCATTCGCCCTGGGGCGTGCCGGAGTCTTATTGGAACCGTTTTAAGAGCAGGCCGCTCAGCCAATTGGCGACTCAGCCCGGTCAAGAAAACAGCGACGAGACGCGCTGTGCTTTGGCTATGTTGGAAAATCAGGACTGGAATGTAGGACGTGTCTTAAGGAAACTCGATGATCTTCAGCTTGCCGAGAACACCATCGTGCTGTATTTCTCAGATAATGGGCCGAACACGGCTCGCTGGACGGGTGGTATGAAGGGCCGTAAGGGGAGTGTCGATGAGGGTGGTGTGCGTTCAATCTGTCACCTGCGCTGGCCCGCTAAGTTGCCTAGGGGTGGCATCTTCAGAGAAATAGCCGGTGCGACTGACCTGTTGCCAACGCTGACCTCACTGGCGGGTGTTGCACGTGTCGGAGACAAACCGCTGGACGGACGAGACCTTTCGCCGCTGCTGTTCTCTCAAAAAGCGGAGTGGCCGGAGCGCATGATATTCTCCGCTTGGGGCGGAAAGGCAAGCGTGCGCACTCGGCAGTTTCGTCTCCTTGCGGACGGGACGCTTTTTGACATGGTCTCCGATCCCGGTCAAACGCGTGATGTGTCTGCTGAGCGGCCGGATGTTGCGGCCCGTCTCAAGCAGTCGATTGATGATTGGCGAGCGGAGGTTTTTGGACCTGACGAGCAGGCTAGACTTGAGCGCGGCAACTCGGTCGATGGCCGTCTGATCGGGATCGGCTATCGTGAGTTCCCCGTCACTATGTTGCCGGCGCGCGACGGTGACCCGCGCGGCGGTGTTACGCGCAGTTCTAAGGCGCCCAATTGCTCATACTTTGTCAATTGGACGAGTCTCAAAGGCCACATGGTCTGGAATGTCGATGTGCAGACGGAAGGCGAGTATGACGTGCTCATCGACTATACCTGTCCGCTGGCGGATGCGGGGTCGCTCGTTGAATTGAGCTTCAAAAGCAACCGTCTCACCGGACGGGTCGCTCCCGGTTGGGACCCGCCGCTCAACACGAATCAGGATACCATCCCCCGCCCTCAGGGTGAATCTCAGATGAAAGCATTCCGTCCGCTTGCTCTGGGCTTGCTGCGACTTGAAAAGGGAAATGGACTGCTGACATTAAAGGCGCTTGAGATCCCCGGTAAATCCGTGATGGATGTGCGGCGAATCACGTTGACTTTACGGCCGTGACAGTTCGCAAAATACAGGGTCGAGTTCGCATCATAGAGATTGCGGATAACGAAGCCCCGTTTTATAGTTGGGTGTGTTTGGTGGCAATGTTTGCGCCATAACAGGGGGAGAATGGCTTATGAAGGCAGAACTGATGGTTCTATTGGGGTGGGCGGCGGCGGTGTCCGCGCAGGTGATCGACAATACGGATACGCGGGTTCAGACCACGCTTGACCCTTCCATGAAGAGGATTGGTACGCTGAAGCCCAAGAGTGTCAGTGAGATCGGTTCTTCACGCTGGACGCTGGGATGTGAGACGATCGACCGCGAATATGCGAATTACCATGCTTTCAAGGAATATCTTCCCGCGCTGGGTATTAAACGGATCCGGTTGCAAGGCGGTTGGGCGCGAACCGAAAAGGATCCCGGTATTTTCGACTTCGCATGGTTGGACAGTATCATCGACGATGCTAGGTCGCGTGGGCTGGAAATCTGGTTGGAAACAAGCTATGGGAACCCGGCTTATCCCGGCGGCGGCGGACGCACTCTGTCTGGCGGTTTTCCGAAATCCGAAGAAGCGCTGAAGGCGTGGGATATCTGGGTCGAAAAGATGGCGGAACGTTACAAAGGTAAGGTGCGCGACTGGGCGATGTGGAACGAGCCGGACGGCCACAAGGAGCATACTCCTGAACGCGTCACGGAGTTCAACATCCGCACGGCTGAAATCATCAAGCGTGTGATCCCCGACGCTCGTATTGGAGGTCTTGTGCTGTGCGGTCCCAAGACCAACTACTTTGAATATTTCGGCAAAACGCTGGCTGAGCGTAATAAGTCGGATCTCTTCTATTGGGCGGTATACCATGCTTACACGAAGAATCCAGATGACCACAACCCGGCGGCATTGAGGGCCAAGGAGGTCCTCGCCAAAGTTGCGCCGAACATGAAAATGTGGCAAGGCGAATGCGGCACGCAATCCGAGTGGTGTCCCTCCGGAGCGCTGAGCCGCTATGCGTGGACCGAATTGACCCAGGCGAAGTGGGATGCGCGACGCATGTTGGGCGATCTCGGTAACGGAGCTGATTCGGAGGTTTTCACGGCCGCTGACCTCGACTACCGCACGACCTCGTTCCACAACGGCTTGGTGCGCTACGGTTTGATCAAGACGGCGGGCGCTGCGGAGAATTACAGGGTGCTCAAGGTAAAAATGGCTTATTATGCTGTGCAGAACGTTGTGTCGGTCTTCAACGATGCGTTGGCGTTGATACCGGACTATCCGTGTGAGGTGCAGTGCGCCAGGCCTCTGGCCGTCTACGGGCATAAGGATCTGGCGAGCGGGCAGCAGGTCTGCGTGTTCTGGGACAAGTCGGGCGTGCCGTCGAATGCCTGCGATACGGTGAGTGCGACATTGATTATCAAGGGTGGAGTGTTTTCCGATCCGGTCTGGGTGGATACGATCACCGGGGGCATTTACGAGATTTCTAAAGACAGAATGAATATCGAGGCAGACCGGGTAACCTTCAAAGACATCCCTGTTTATGACGCGCCGGTCTTCATTACGGATAAAAAAATTCTGTCGGTCGTTCCTGCCGGTCACTGATGAAGCGAGCTCAACAAATAGGCTTTTTGGCCAGTCTGCTGGTGTGTCTCCTGAAGCCGTCGCCTGAACTGTTGGCTGTTGAATCGCTCGAGTGGGGGCTCGACTCGCCTTCAGAAGTCGTTGGAACAAGCAACATCCAATATGCGCGTGTCTCGAAAAGAGTTCTTGGGGGGGGGGCCGCCTGGGATCCTCATTTTTCGCTGCGCTGTCCCAAGGAAGGCTTCGACGCGGCGCACATGTCCGCGCTGACGGTGCGAATGTATTCGTCGGCCGACGCCGACCTTCTCGATGTGTACTACGGCAGTCCCGATGGACGATGGTGTCTGGGTGGCAAATTGTTCGTCCGCAAAGGATGGGCAACGTATCGCCTTGACCTGAGTAAAAACAACTGGCGCGAGACAACAGCCGGCGATGTTTCCAAGCAATGGGGTGGCCCGGCGAAACGCGTCAGCGCGTTTCGCCTTGATCCTGGAAATCAGGCGGAGCGCTGGCTCCTGATCGACCTCGTGTGTATCGGACCTGTGCCGCCGGGCTTTGTGGAAGGTGTCACCGTTGAGCCGCGTGGCACGGCGAAAATCAAGTCGTTGCGCACACCGAAGACTGTTGAAGCCGGTGACAAGCTGAGCGTTTCGGCGGAATTTGAAGTGTCCGCTCCCGTTGGCTTAACGAAAGGGACCGTGTTCTTGCGTCTTAAACAGGGCGCAGCGGTGATGAGAATCGAAGAACGGACTGTTGCTCTCAACGGCAAGACATTGGCCGTCGCCGCAGAATTCACGACATCACGCTATTGGACCCCGGGCAATCTCTGCGTCGAAGTCGGGTGCTATGAGTTGGATATGACAGATGACACGATGTCGCTGAAGGCCGAGACCGACTTTACGAATCGTAACGTCGGAAAGGTGAAGCCGCCGGTTTGCGAATTGCGTCGTCTGGGCGGTGACGCGGCCATCTTTGTCGATGGCCAGCCGATGCCCGGTTTTCTGTATGTGGCTTCTGGCGGCCTGCATCCCGAGTATCACCGCGAAGTCTCTCAGGCGGGTGTCCATCTCTACAGTGACTGGTTCGGAACCTCGCGCCACGCCGACATGGGACATGTTTCGCCGGGTACCTATGATTACGGGGAGTATGACCGCTACTTCGGTGCGATTCTCGAAATTGATCCGGACGCCTGGTTTCTGCCCCACATCGGCCTGAGCGGACCGCTCTGGTGGCAGCAGTCGCATCCTGAGGAAATGAGCCTGCGCGAAGATGGCGTGCGCGAGCCGACGTCCTTTGCCTCCGAACTCTGGAAGCGTGATATGGGCGAGGACCTCCGCAAGCTGATCGCGCACCTGCGTAATACGCCCTATGCCGACCGGATTATCGGTTATTGTCTGTACAGCGGCTACACCGCCGAATGGCAGATGTGGGGGACGTGGCAGCCGTCGCGCGACGATTACAGCCCGCCCGCGCTCAGGGCGTTCCGCGCCTTTCTTCAGAAGCGCTACGAGACCGATGCGAAGCTCCGTTCGGCGTGGGCTGACTCCCAGGTGACGCTGTCCTCTGCAGAAATGCCGCAGTGGGCGAAGCGTCGCCCGGTAGGCTCGCAGGTGTTGCGTGACCCGAAGACCGAGTGTCAAGCCATTGATTTTTACGAGTTCATCAATACGATGACGGCCGAAGCTATCCTTCATTTTTCCCGCATTGCGCGTGAAGCCACCGGAGGCAAGGCTCTTGTGGGCACCTATTATGCCTATCTCACCGCGCATGGTATCAACCAGCAGGACTCCGGTCATCTTGCGGCGCAACGTGTTTTCGACTCGCCTGATATTGATTTTCTGATGAGCCCGCCGAACTACTGGTATCGTAAGCCGGGCGAGGCGTGTACCTTCATGTCCGCAACCGACTCGCTGCGCATGCGCGGCAAGCTGTGGCTTGACGAGTCGGACCACCGCACCTTCCTTTCCGATCCGGGCGCAGGATATGGTCGGGCCTCGACGCTGGAGGAAACGCTCGGCGTCTTCAGGCGCGAGTTTTCCGAGATCCTCACAAAACGCGCCGCTGTGAGTTGGTTCGATATGGGCGGCGGTTGGTTTTCGCATCCGGAAATAGTGGCCGAGATGGGACGTTCTGCGGCGATCATGAAAATGGGACTGCCGCAACGTAAGCCGTTCATGCCGGAGATCGGCGTCTTCGTGGATCCGGAGAGCTTTTACTGGATGCGCCCGACGATGGCCAACTCCGCCCTCGTGTTGAACCAGATCGTCACTCTGCCGCAATCGGGCGCGCCGTGGGACTTCTGCCTGCTCTCCGACATCGCTGACGCGCGTATGCCGGACTACAAACTCTATCTCTTTCTCAACGCCTTCCGGGTAGACGACGCCCGCCGTCAGGCCATTCTTGCCAAGCTCAAGCGCAATCATGCCACCGCGCTTTTCGTCTATGCGCCCGGCTATTTCGCTCCCGGCGGCGCATCGCTCGAAAACATGCGTGCGTTGACCGGCATCCGCATCGTAAAGGACGATGCGGAAGGCGTGCCGCAACTCCTCCTTAACCCGACGACGTCACTGGCTCAAGGTTTGAGCGTCGGAGAGCCGGTCGGCGCGAAGTCGCTTTCCGTCTCTCCCGTGTTTTATGCCGAAGACCCCGATGCTCAAGTCGTCGGCCGTCTTGTCGGCACTCAGCGTGCGGGGTTGGTCGTTAAGCAGATGAACGGCTGGACCAGCATATATTCCTCCGCCATGACCCTCCCTCCCCTGCTCCTGCGTCGCATTGCCCGTCAGGCCGGCGTTCACGTCTGGTTGGAGACCGACGATGCGCTCTACACCGACGGTCAGTTCCTTGGCATCCACGCCGCCACCGACGGTACAAAACGTGTTTTTCTGCCCTTTGCCTGCAACGTGTCCGATGCCATGACCGGCAAAGCTCTATCCAGTGAGGGACAAACCCTCATTTTGGAATTGAAAAAAGCCGAGACCATTCTGTTGGCACTTAATTCTGGCTTATCGATTTTCTAGCACATTATAGGCAACTACCTGCCTTGCCGATGGGCTCGGCGGTAAGCTTAAGACTCGAATTTCGTCGCACGCAAAAGGGCGAAGTGGGCTCTGCGATATCAATGCTCGACTCACGTGTTTTCTAAGCGGTTTTATTTTGTTTGGCCTAGACGCGAACAACCGTGGGTCGGGATATCAATCCCGACACGGCCACTGTGTGCTTGTGTCCTGTTAAAATACGGCTGCACATTTTGTAAAACCGCTCGAAAAGAAAAAGCCGTGACTTGGAATGCAACCTTTGATAATGGTAACAACAGTGTGATTAAGTAATGAACAAACGTTAGCCGGTGTCGGATCAGAGTGGCGGTGAAGTTGGTTAAGCAGCAGCAAAAGTAGTTTAAGAAACTGACTCCTTATGAAGAAACAAAGCGTCATCCTTTCCATCCTCGCTTTCTCTTTCAGCGTGTGCGGTTCCTTTGCGGCCTTGCAGAAGCCCAACGTTTTGCTCATTATCAGTGATGATCAGGGGTATGGCGATTTCGGTTTCAACGGTAACCGGCTGGTGAAAACGCCGAACCTTGACCGCTTGGCAAGTGAGTCTGCAGTCCTCCGAAACTTCGCCGTAGCGGCTGCCTGCTCGCCTACGCGTGCCGCGCTTTACACGGGCCGCGACCATCTGCTGACCGGAGTATGGGGCGTGCCGCCGAGGGCGAACCTGCTTGCTGATGAAGCGCGCATGCCGGCCTTCTTCAAGGCCGTCGGGTATCAGACGCTCCACGTGGGAAAGTTGGACTGCGTCAAAATCGGCAAGAAGAACCCGACCGATTTCGGCTGGGATGACTATCTCGGTGGCGGCGGTTATGAACACAGAGACCCTATGATGTGGAGGCCCAAAAACAGTTCCCGAGGCCATGGATGGACGGTCGATCTCTGGACCGACTACACGCTCGATTTCATTCGCGCGCACTGTGATTCGCCGTGGTTCATCTCCTTGGCCTACATCATTCCACATCTGCCGTGGGTGTCCGATGAGAGGTACAGTGCGCCATTTGCAGCTCAGGGCTGCTCGAAGGATCTGTCTGCGTGCTACGGTTGTATTTCGCAGTTGGATGAATGCGTCGGCCGTCTGCTGGCGGGCCTGCGCGAGGCTGGACAGGAGCAGCGTACGGTCATCGTTTTTCTCAGCGACAACGGCGCGACCGGCCCGGATGCGAAACGTGCCGGTTCGGACGGGTTTGTGGCTGGCACAGACTGGGAGAAGCGCAACGTCGCCCGCCTGCGCGGCCATAAGGCGTTGGTATGGGAGGGCGGCATCCGGGTTCCGTGCCTCGTGCGCTGGCCGGGTCACATTGCGCCAGGTGACCGCAAGCCGTTCGGCCGCGCAGAGGACATTTTGCCCACGCTGCTTGACCTGGCTTCTATCCGCGAGGATGTGGTGCCGCACAAACCCTTTAGCGGAATCAGTCTTAAGTCAGTCCTTGACAATGACGCGACGCATGCTGATCGGCCCGAGGCCTTCCGCGTGGATATCGCGGGCCAAGGCGCGCCCCGTGACATTGACGACGTAAAGTTGCGCATGTATCAGGATCATCACCTCACGTTACGCGGTGCCCGCTTCAAATACCATGCTTTGCCAGGCGGCGCGTGCGCGCTGTTTGACCTTGAAGCCGATCCCGGCGAAACAGTCGATGTGCAGACCAAGTATCCCGACATAGCTGCGCGAATGGCGACAGGTTGCCGTCAACGCTGGGACGCGGTCATCACGAGTGGACGTTCCTTTGTTCCGGCAACGGTCGGGAATCACAGAAAACCGATGGAAAAGGCAGAGTGAAACACCGCGTGTTGAGCATGCCAAACGTTCTGGTAAAAAAATGAAGTATTTAAACGTGCGACGTTTCACGCCGATGCGAGCCTTGAGGATATCATTCGTCTGGGCCCTTCTTGTTTTCTTTGGACTGGGCCTCGCTTCTGCGGCAGTCACCAAGCCCAACATTCTATTTCTGCTTGCTGACGACCTCGGGTACGGCGATGTGGGTTGTTACGGCGCATCCAAAATTAAGACGCCCCGCATTGACCGGCTCGCGCGTGAAGGCGTACGGTTTACGGATGCGCATTCCGTTGCTGCTGTCTGCAATCCCTCACGTTATTCGATCCTCTCCGGTACCTATTTGTGGCATGCGAAGAGAAAGAACGATTATTCGCTCTATTTCCATGAGGGTCAAATCACGCTGCCGGCACTGCTGAAATCAGCTGGCTACCGAACTGCGGCGCTGGGAAAGTGGCACAACGGCTGGGGACGCGATCCCGAGCCGGACTGGAATGGGGAGCTGAAACCGGGCCCCCTCGAAATAGGTTTCGACTCGTACTTCGGCACGCCGAGGACGCATAACGAGCCGCCGCTGGTGTATGTGGACGGATATCGCGTCGTCGGTCTCGACCCTGCCGATCCTATACGTATTGATAAAACCAAGGGACCGCACGGCGAAATGACGGGGGGCGCGAAGGCGAAAGCTGCCCGACCGGATGACCGCATCGATTTTCTCATGGCCGAGAAAGCCGCAAAGTTTTTCGCCAGTCAGCCGATAACAACGCCTTTTTTTCTGTATCTGGCGTTCGCCGCTCCGCATGTGCCGATCAACCCCGCTCCCGAGTTCCGCGGCACGAGCCAAGCCGGGCTTTACGGCGATTACGTCCAGCAGCTCGACCACTGCACAGGACTGGTGCTTGAAGCGCTCGAACGGCACGGTTTCGCCGAGAACACGCTGGTGATTTTCACGAGTGACAATGGGGGCATGTTCACCCGCGACGCGCTCGATGCAGGACACCGCTGTAACGGTAGCCTGCTGGGACAGAAGACTGACGCGTGGGAGGGCGGTCACCGCGTGCCGTTGATTGCGCGTTGGCCGGGACGAATTATCGCGGGCAGCGAGAGGAAGGCTCTGTTCACGCAAGTGGACTTCATGGCTACGTTGGCCGAGGCTGCGGACGTAAAATTGCCTGACGGTGCTTCGCCTGACGGTGCAAGCGAGTTATCGGCCTTTACTGATCCGGTTAGGACACCGGGTAAGCGTACGGAAACCTTGTTTCTCGGCACAGGAGGCTTTGCCTTGCGGCAGTATGACTGGGTCTTTTTGCCCAAACAGGGTTCATGCGGCATGACGGTGCAGGTGCCGCCTGCGGCTCAGTGGGGCGTGCCATACGAGAGGCTGGGACTCTCCGCAAGCGGTGTTGATGCGAATGGTTCGCCCTTGCCCGATGCGCCCGCAGTCCAGCTCTACGATCTTAAGCATGACATGAACCAAGCCGAGAATATGGCCGTGAAAGATCCTGTTCGCGCCGAGGAAATGCGTGTTCGGCTGGAAAGTCTGATCGGCAAGAAGCACGCCTTGAGGAAGTCGAACAAGTAGTTTTGAGAGCGGTTGAATAATTGAATCTGCGGTAATTTGAAGCTCTGTGAACGTTTGACCGCTTGACGCTCGCAGGGTCAAGAAGTGTCCAGGTGTCATAAATTGATTTTGGAAAAGAGATGTTTCCTTCAAATCACGCAACAAGAACGTCGTCGAAAACTGACAGGTGGGCGCTAACCTGTCCGGGTACTCGGACAGTGTCGAGGGTGAGTTGCAGGTTGTCGGCTTACGTGACCGATCGGTCTGTTCAAGTCCGCCGCTTCGCCCTGACATTTCTCATCGGCTCGCTTGCGACACTCCAAGCAAAGGAGCAACCGCAGCTTCCGGCTGAGTTCGCGAAACGGGTGGCGGATACGCACACTGCATCGCTCAAACTTCGCGATGCGGCCTTGCGCAAGACCATCGCCAAGGATATGACGTGGCCCTATGGCATCTGGGGCGACAACCTCTGGTGCTTGTCCGCTCTCTACTTGAACGAAAAGGTGGAAATAGCCAACGCGAGGTTGTTCAAACAGGCCAATGACTTCATTGCCTCGAAGCCCGCTCAACGGCCTGCCACCTCGCCAGAGCGTCCGGGAAATCTGCCGTGGACCTTCTTTTCGGCCACTGACTATGTGCGGACGCTCTGTCTGTTCCACTCCATGAGCACGCATTATCCCGGTCGCTTGAAGCCCGAGACCGAAGCCGCCATGAAGGAAGCGCTCTGGCTGTGGGTCAGCGGTGAAAGCAAGCTCAAGGATGTCGGGCCGAATGAGATATTTCTGCTTTTGGGAACGGAGAACCATGACCTGAACCGTCGTCCATCCTATTACCTTGTCACGGCCTTGTTGCAAGACGACAAGACCTACCGCGACCGCAAACTGGCCGACGGGCACACGACCGCTGAGCACGCTGCCGCTTATACGGCGTTCTATCGAGAATGGCCTCGCTGTCGTGCCCGGAGCGGGCTTTGGGTCGAGGTCGGTTCGAACACGTATCAGAAATACGCTTGGCCAGCTTTGTTCAACCTGTATGAGTTCGCTCCCGATCCGGTTGTCCGGCATCGCTTCGGCCTGCTCCTAGACCTTGCCTTTATTGAAGAGTCGCAGATTTCTGTGAAGGGGCGTCGCGGCGGAGGGCGCAGTCGGGCCGACTCCGGTGCGAACGCCTTTGAGTCTTTCAAAAACCTGCTCTACGCCGACGAAGACCAGCCTGCTGGATCCAGCCACTCTCGGGTCATCGAGACCAGCGGATATCAACTTCCCCCAGAAGCGATTCTCCTGAGCAAGTGGAGCCTTTTGAAGGCAGAGCCGTTCGTCATCCGCAATCGTGTCCTTGGCGAGCTTGATGCCGCCAAGTCAATAGACAACGCGGGGCAGCGGCTTGCCTCAGACTCTGCCTTGGTCAACTACGCCTATCGCACGTCCGCCTATCTTCTTGGCAGCACTCTTCAGAATCCGGGCCTTGCGATGTTGGATCCGAAAACCGGCAGCGGGATGCTCAAGTACGCGGGTATCTCCCGTCAGAAACGCTTCTGCGGACTATTGTTCGATGACCCTGACAGTCATAAGATCAGTGAGATTTATCCGGCGGTGGAGCACGTCGGCGGCGGCCGCTCGCAACACTCTTTCTGGTGTGTGCAGCATGAGAATATCCTTCTGCTGCAACGTATAGCGAGCCGGAGCCAAGGCAACTTCGGTTCCTATAACACCGGCAAGATCGGCATGCACTTCGAAGGTGCGGATCTTGAAAAGGTTGAAGAGGGGGGATGGATCTTCGTCAGCAACGGCAAGGCCTTCGCCGGCGTGAAGTTTCTCGACGGGGCATATCAGTGGGATGAAAAACGATTGGAAGCCACTCCGGCGAACTTCCGAGGACCCGGCGACACGACCCGCATTCTGCTTCAAGCCGGTGATGCCGTCGGCTGTGGATCATATGCGCGCTTCCGGGAATCCGTGCGCGCCAATGCTCTTCAAGTGACTGCGGATAAGGTAAGCTACCGATTCGGAGCGCAGCACGTTGAAATGAGCCGCTACAATGCGGCGGAGCCTGAGCGGTTTGTCCTTCCCCGCATCAACGGAATCAACCTCGAACTCCGGCCAGAGAACACGTATCAAAGCCCATATCTTAACGGCAAGTTCGGCAGCGACCTCATCACCGTGACCGTCGGTGCTCTGACTCGGCTTCTGGATTTCTCAGGGCAGGGGCTTTGATAGGATGTTCGGCGCTAGGGGGTTGACTTGTTTCAACCCCTCGCCCCATAATACAAATAAATCATGCCAATCGTATCATTTTTTCATCGGAGGTCGGTGAGATGAGCCGCATCCCGGAGAATCCTCCCGACACCGCTTCCGTCGAGTGGGTCGCTGCGCTTGTCAAGCGTGTCGGCACCACGCCTGACAAGGTGATTCCGATCTTGCAGGGAATACAAGAGCGTTTCCACTACCTGCCCGAAGAGTTGCTGCGTCACGTTTGCCGGATCTCGGAAATTACTCCCGCCGACCTGACCGGCGTCGCGAGTTTCTACTCCCAGTTCCGCCACCGTCCGGCAGGTTTGCATTCGGTCAAGGTCTGTGTCGGGACCGCCTGCCATGTCAAAGGCGCCGGTGCTGTTTACGACGCCTTGGCCCGCCAGCTCGAATGCAAGGAGGGCGAAGATACTGATCCCCAAGGTATGTTCACCCTGCAGAAGGTGGCCTGCTTGGGTTGTTGTACGCTCGCGCCGGTGGTCCAGATCGATTCGGTCATTTATGGACATGTAACGCCGTCAACAGCGCCTAGTATTTTGAAAGACTTTCTTGCGCAGAACGAAGACAAGGTCGTGAGCCCTGACCATGCTCAGACTGGTGTTCAGGATTCCGGAGAGATTCGCATCGGCTTGGGTTCCTGCTGCGTGGCGGGGGGTAGCGCCGGTGTCTACCAGACCGCGCTGGATACGGTCAAGAGCCTCGGAATACAGGCCAGGGTTAAGCAGGTCGGGTGCGCGGGCATGTGCCACCGCACCCCGCTGATGGAGATCGTGCATGCCGAAAAGGGCGTGTCTTCCTTTTATGCCAATGTCACGCCTGACGATGTCGCCGATATAATCAGACGCCGGTTCAGACCGCCGACGCTTGAAGGGCGTTTGAAAGCATGGCTTCAGAACCGTGTCGATGAACTCTTCGCGCAGCATGTTGAATCCCCGTCATTGCCCCGGCACGATCTGGACCTGAGGGACAAGCCCGTGGCAGATTTTCTGGACAAGCAGATCCGCATCGCCACCGAGCATTATGGGAGTCTCGACCCTGTTGACCTGGAGGAGTATCTCAAGCACGGCGGCTTCGCAGCCCTTCGGGCGTGCCTGGAGTCCTTGACGCCGCAGAAGGTCATTGAGCGCATCATCGCGGCTGGCCTGCGTGGCCGGGGCGGGGCGGGCTTTCCCACCGGCGTGAAATGGCAGCGGGTCCGGGATAGCAATGGTGCCAAAGTCTATATCATATGTAATGGTGACGAGGGCGATCCGGGGGCCTTCATGGACCGCATGCTACTCGAATCATTCCCATACCGCATCATTGAGGGCATGCTTATAGCCTCCTTTGCTGTGGGAGCTGGCGAAGGCATCTTCTACATCCGTGCGGAATATCCTCTGGCCCTTGTTCGGATTCGCGAGGCGCTTGCGCGGTGCCGCGCAAAAAATCTGCTGGGGCAGAACATTCTAGGCTCGACGTTTTCCATCGACTTTGAGATCAAGGAGGGGGCCGGAGCCTTTGTCTGCGGCGAGGAGACCGCCCTGATCCGCTCTCTTGAGGGCGCACGGGGCATGCCTCGTTTGCGACCGCCCTATCCTGCGCAGAAAGGGCTCAGGGGACTGCCCACCCTAATCAACAACTGTGAGACGTTTGCGTCGGTTCCCTGGATCATGAGTAACGGGGCGGAGCGCTTCCGCGCCATCGGCACGTCCCAGAGCGCTGGAACCAAGGTCTTTTCGCTGACCGGTAAGATTCGGCATGGTGGGCTGATCGAGGTGCCGATGGGGATGACCTTGCGCGAGATCGTCGAGCAGATTGGCGGTGGCATTGCCAACGGTCTGACGTTCAAGGCCGTGCAGATCGGAGGTCCCTCCGGCGGCTGTATACCGGCCGTTCACGCCGAGTTGCCTGTGGACTACGGGGCGCTCGCGGGCGCGGGAGCCATGATGGGGTCCGGCGGTCTGGTGGTGCTCGACGAGCGCGACTGCATGGTGGACATAGCGCGTTATTTTCTCACCTTTACGCAGAGCCAGTCCTGCGGCCGCTGCACTTTCTGTCGGGTCGGTACGCGGCGCATGCTGGACATCCTCGACCGCATCTGCGCGGGCAAGGGTGTACATGGCGACATCGAGCGGCTCGAAGAGCTCGCGCATGCCGTGGCCGGAGCCAGCCTGTGCGGGTTGGGTCGCACCGCGCCGAACCCGGTGCTCTCGACGATCCGCTATTTCAGAAGCGAGTACGAGGCGCATCTGCACGGGACCTGCCCGGCGGGCAAGTGCAAGGACCTTATCGCTTATACCATCACCGATGAATGCATCGGTTGCACGCTCTGCGCACAGACCTGTCCGACCATGGCGATCCCCTTTACGCCGCACGAGCGGCACAAGATCGATGATGGCGCTTGCGTGCGCTGCGACATGTGCCGCGGCGTTTGCCCCGTTGAAGCCATTAAGATTGTCACAGGGACTGAAAGGGGGGGGGCATGCCCACACTGACCATCGACAATACCGTTGTCCCTTTTGAGCCGGGTGAAACGATTCTGCAAGCTGCATCGCGGGCGGGCATCGCGATCCCGACGCTGTGCAGTTTCAAGGGAATTGAACAGCCCACCTCCTGCTACGTCTGCGTGGTTAAGATTCAGGGTAGGACCAACCTGGCGCCTTCGTGCGCGACCCTGGCCGAAGAAGGCTTGGTTGTTGAGAGCGGCTCCGAGGAGGTGCGCCGTTACCGCCGTCGGGCGCTTGAGTTGCTGCTGAGCGAACACGCGGGCGACTGCGAAGCTCCGTGCCGTCGCATCTGTCCCGCAGACCTTGACGTTCCTGTCATGGCCCGGCACATTGTGGAGGGCGATCTGGAGGCTGCGGCGCACACGATCTGGGAGCGCCTCGCCCTGCCCGGCGTGTTGGGACACGTTTGTCCCGCTCCCTGTCAGAAAGGGTGTGCCCGCGCGCATATCGACGGCGCGGTCTCGATCCGGGAGCTTCACAAGAGTGTGGCCGAAGCCGTGTCGGCGAAAGGTTCCGCACCGGCGTTCCACGCGGCACCTTCGACTGGAAAGCGCATCACGATTATCGGCGCGGGCCCGGCGGGACTCTCCTGCGCCTTTTATCTGTCGCTGCTAGGACATGCCTGCACGATCGTGGACGAACAGAAGGAACCTGGCGGCATGCTGCGGTACGGGATTGACCGCGCGGTTCTGCCGCTGGCTGTTCTGGATCGGGAGATCGCTCTGATCCGATCTCTGGGCGTGGTGTTCCATTCGGGGTGCAGCGTCAGCGATCAGCGCGCCCTCGACGATCTGATCCAACATTCCGATGCGGTGGTCTTGGCTACTGGCACACAGGTTCCCGACCGGCCTTGGCCGTTTACGGTCAAGACGACGCCCAAGGGGATCGCAGTTACGGCTCACACCTTTGCGACAGGCCGCAGCGGCGTCTTTGCCTGTGGCGGCGCGATCGCGGTCTGCCGCATGGCGGTCAGGGCGGTAGGGCAGGGGAGGCTGACCGCGCACGCGGTTCACCATTTCTTGACCCGCAGCGCCGTCGGTGCTGTCTGGTCCCCGCGCTTCGATTCCCATTTGGGTAAGTTGGAGGACGAGGAAGGCCGACAATTGACCGCCACCGATTTGGCCTCCATGGGCATTGCCGCTAGGAAGGCCGGTCCCGTTGACTCATCTCTTGTCGTGGTGGCGGCCCGGTGCTTGCAGTGCGACTGCGGCAAGAAGCTCAGCTGCTCCTTGCGTACCTATGCGCATGAATATGAGATTAACCGCGATCAGTATCGGACGGGCGTACGCAAACCCGTGATGCGGACGCGCTACGGCAGCGGCTTGGTGTACGAGCCGGGTAAGTGCATCGCCTGTGGCCGCTGCATCGGCATCACCGCCGCTGACCACATACAGCCGGGTCTGGCCTTCGGCAATCGTGGTTTTGACGTTACTGTGAAAGCCCCCTTCGGTGCGGATATGGATGTTGCCATGGGCCGTTCGCTTGACCGCTGTATCGCCGCTTGTCCCGTAGGCGCACTGTGGAAGCTGAAGGAAACGAACGCGGAAGGGGCGAAGAAATCGACGTTGAAGTGATTCTGAAAAGGTTTGGACTAGACGGATGGGCAAGGTTCTGGTATAAAAGTCGCTCATTTTTCACCGGAAACGGCGGAAAGAGCGTTCTCGTACGGGCGATCACGGCTGACTGCCCTGCGGGTTCAGGCTTCAAACAAAGAAGAGGTAAACCATGCCTACCATGAAGACCAAGAAGTCCGCGACCAAGCGGATTAAAATGTCGGCCACGGGCAAAGTGATGCGCTCCCAGGGGGGGAAATCCCACCTGAACGGCTATAAGTCGCGCGGGCGTAAACGCAATCTCCGTGGAACCACAGCTGCTGACGACACGTTTGTCAAAACCGCCGCGCGCATGCTGCAAGGCAACTAATAAGGAGATTGTGTCATGTCACGAGTCACGAATGCACCCGCATCCAGAGAGCGTCGTCGTCGGCGCTTAGAGCTCGCGAAAGGTTTTCGCGGGTCCCGCAGTAAACTTTTCCGTCAGGCCACCGAGGCTGTTGACCGCGCGCAGCAGTTAGCGACCGAGCACCGTAAGACCCGTAAACGCGAGTTCCGCCGCCTATGGATCGCCCGCATCAACGCCGCAGTCCGCAACGAGGGAATGACCTACAGTCGCTTTATGGAAGGTCTGACCAAAGCGGGGATCGAGATTAACCGCAAGATGCTTTCCGAGGTCGCAATCGCCGACGCGGATGGCTTCAAGAGTCTGATCGAGAAGGCGCGCGCCGCACTCGCATAAGACGAAGTAGGCGTGTACAGCTTCAAAAAACAAGGCCGTCCTGTGTTAAGGGACGGCCTTTTTTGTCTTTCCTCTGGACAAAGGCCTATGAATCAGCCACCCTTATTAATGACGCAACGCTCACATCTGAAAAATGCGAGTTGCGTTCCCGTAAAGGCAGGCAGCCGCAAAGGGTTACTTAACCTGGCGTTTTTGCATAGTGGCGGGATGTCGTTTGGTTTTGGTGTCACGTTAGAAGAGAGAGGAATCGGTTATGAACAACCCCATTTGGCTGATGACTTCGGCCTTCTCAAAACTGTCATTCAAGCAGGTTATCAAAAAGACGAAGGCTGTCGGCGCGCAGGGGATGGAACTGAGCGTGTTTCGCCGCGACGGAACGCGACGTGACCATGTGGCCACACACCTGAATTACGAAAATTTTTCGCTGGAAGACGCCAAAAAGGTGCTCGCCATTTGCGAGGTTGAGGGCCTGCGATTCTCAATCGGCGCCTACGACAATCTGCTGGGTGGAGAACCCGCAGAGTGCGAGGCTAACCGGAACCACATCCTGAAGTTGATCCGCATGGCGCATTTGATGGGCGGTGACTCCAATGATGTCAGCGTTGGCACGTTTGTCGGCTACAATCATGAACTGGGTAAAGAGGACGGCGGCTTTGCCAAGAACCTCGAACTCTATGCCAAAACGTTTAAACCGATTGTCAAGTATGCCGAGGGTCTTGGCGTAACGCTGAATTATGAGAACTGCCCGATGGAAGGCTGGCGTCCGGCATCGGCACCGACCACCTATAACAATCTTCCGTGTACCCTTGCGGCTCGTAAGCTAATGTACGCGCTCATTCCCAGCAAGGCGCACGGCGAGACCTATGATCCCTCCCATGACGCGTGGCAGAATATTGACCCTGTGGAGGTCATCAAGAATACGGACTTCTCCCGTCTGCATCGAATCCACATCAAAGGTACGCGTAACCGCACGAACAGCCTTGCCGCAATCCAGTGGGGCCGACTCTACCCCATGCAGCAGGTTGACGCGCAACTGGCAAAAAAGGCGGGTGTCTGCCAGCCGTCCTGCGAATGGGACCGCCACCATTACGACCCGAAGCTGCCGGGCTTCGGCGGTTCTGACAGCATCGACTGGTTCGCGTTCTTCAAGACGTTGATGCAAAAGGGGTTTGAGAAGCCGTTTGTGATCGAGAACGAAGCCGACAACTCCTCGCACACCGGCAACGCAGCCGCGACGCTTCAAGGCTTCGCCTCCACGGTGATGTCGATAGCGCCAGCGATCTGGTCGCTGGATGCTGAAAAGGGGTGGTGGTTCAATCCGATAAACCTGACCGTCTTCAAGTCGGCGGCCAAGAAGGATATTCCGGTCGTCACGATGAAGGACCTCGTTTAGACGGCTCTGCCGTTCACGTTTATGCGGATGACACAGCGTTTTTTGACGTTCTGTGCCTTCAGGCAACTCGAATGTGACGGATGTCACACCCTGTTTTCGGGTTGGGATGTTTGGGCAAGGCGATACCGATTGACGAGTCGAACAATTGAGCGTAATATAGTCATATTATTAAAAATTGATTTCTTGGTTAAGTGCGGTTCTCTGGAATGGTCTTTCAACAGGAGGTGTAAAAATGAGTCACTCTAGATTCTGTCGTGATGCGTCGGCTTTGGCCGCAACCCTCGTTCTGCTGAGCGGCACACAGGCGCGCGCAACCTCTCAAAACTGGGATGGCGGTTCCAGCGTTTTCTGGACGAACAACGTAAACTGGTCGAGCGACTCCACCTATCCCAGCGCCGGCGACACAGCGACTTTTAACGCTGTGCCCAGCAGTAACCGGACAAACATCAATATCGCGGGGCTCTCACGAATCAAATACATCACGTTCGACACCTATAATGTGGCTGCTTACACCATTGGCAGCAATGTCGTGAATGGCCAGACGCTCGTCATGGAGAACGACGCCAACTACAAAATCAACGGTAACGCTGGCAACAGCCAGAACTTCAACGCGTCCATCATGCTAGGCCTCGACCGGAACGGCGGCGCCTATTATTTCCAGAACGACAATACGGCCTACACGCTGACTTTTTTGGGCGACATACTGACCCCGACAAACGGCTCGACGATCGCGGGCAAATCGATCAACATCAATGGCGTGGGCAATACCCGCATTCTCGGCAATGTCATCACTAACGGCAGCGTCGGCCTGACGTTAACCGACAACAGCAGCGGCACGCTGACCCTCACGGGCTCGAATACGATCAATCGACTCAATATCAACGGAGCGCCCAGTAGCGTGATCGACATAGGGAAAGGCTACCTCTACATCGATTCCGTGGGCGGCAACGGCATCAACGCCTCCCAGAGCGGCGTCATCAACGGCACAGGCAAGCTTCGTCTTAGCACCGCCAGCGGCCATAACTACGCGGACAGCTATGTGGCCGCGGGTAAAACTCTCATCATCAATCCGGAAATCACCGGCGCGACCGGTTTCGAGATGTGGAGCGGCACAGGCACCTTCGTGTTCAATGGTATCAACACCTTCGAGTCGAATGTCATTTTCGGCACCTCAGGCACCATCAGTGTCTCCAAAATCGGCAACAAAGGTTCCACCACCAGCAATTTGGGGCAGGGGACGCTGCTTCGGTTCGCAACCAGCGGCGCCCGGTTGCTTTACACCGGCGTTGGCGAGACAAGCGACCGCCTGATCCAGATGGAAAACAGTATGACGTTAGATCACTCAGGTACGGGTGATTTGATCTTCTCTTCCGCGTTCAATGTGCTCGCCAATACCAAGACGCTGACACTGCAAGGGTCCACCGCCGGCATTGGCGAAATCAGCGGGATCGTCTCCAACGGTACAGCCACCACCTCGTTGACCAAGGACGGCACGGGTTTGTGGCGCCTTTCGGCCGCAAATTCCTTCGCGGGCGGCACCACAGTCCGTGATGGCACGCTCGCCCTGACCGGCGCGAACGGTGCGACCACGAACTCCTCCGGCTATACTCTCAACGGAGGGACCCTGCTTCTGGACAATACCCCGGCTGCGAACAACACGAACCGTCTCAAGGACGCCAGCGGAGTGACGATGAACGGAGGGACTCTGCGTTTCGCCAACAGCGGAGGTGCTGTCAACTACAGCGAAATCGTCGGCGCGCTGTCGATCGCCCAAAACAACAACACGGTCTCGGCTGACCGCGCCGCAGTCGGGCAGACCTCCACGCTCACCTTCGCCTCGCTCGCAAGAACCGCGGGTGCCACGGTCAACTTTTCGGGTGTCGGGCTCGGCGTGGATGGGCGCAATAAAATCGTCTTCACAACCGCCCCGACGCTGGTCAACGGGATAATCGGTCCCTGGGCAACCGTGAACGGGACGAACCTTGCAACCTACAGCGCCTCCCTCGGCGTTTACGCATCGCCCGAGCCGGCCTATACCGACATCGCGGCCCGCGGCCCGTCCTCGACGATAGTTAGTAACGACGCCAGTTTCGTGCGCATCAACACCGATGGCACCAGCGGCCCGATCCAGCTCGGTTCGTCCGTCACTCGCGTGGCCTCGCTCACGCAGAACACGGCCACCGATGCCACGGTCGACACGGCTGGCAAAAGCTTACAGACCATGGGCGTCAGTGTGCCAGCCGGCAAGGCTTCCGTTACGCTCGGTTCCGCAGCCGGTGATGGCTCGCTCGCGGCGTTGGTGGGCAACGGTGATCTCGCGCTGAATAGCGACGCCGCAGGCGGCGGTCTCACGGTGAACGCCGTGATCGCCAACAGCGGTTCCGCCTCGACGCTGACCAAAATGGGATCCGGAACCGTAACGCTTGCGGGTGCCAACACCTTTTCGGGTTTGACTACCATCGGCGGCGGCACGCTCGTTTTGAAAAACAGTGATGCGCTTCAGAACAGCACGCTGAGCAGCGGCGGTACGGTGTTCGACAGCACAGTGGCGGGGGATGCCTTTACCGTGGGCGGCCTTTCAGGCTCCTTCCCCCTGACGCTCGCGGACAATGCGGGCACGCCAGCACCTGTCAGCCTCTCGGTCGGAAAGAACAACGCTACGGTTACCCACACCGGCACGCTGAGCGGTCTCGGCAGCCTGACCAAGATCGGCACGGCCACGCAAACCCTCTCGGGCTCGAACACATTCAGCGGCGGCCTCACGATCAGCCAGGGTGCGTTGACCGCAAGCGCGCTGGCATCGTTGGGCACCGCTCCGGTCGTCAACAATGCGACGCTGAACCTGACGGGCGGCGGCGTCAACTACACGGGACTTTCGAGCGGCCTGAGCGGCACAGGCACGGTCAACGTTACGTTGTCGACGGGTGCAAGCTCAACCTATCTTCAGGGCGACTATTCCGGTTTTACCGGCATCTGGAACATCGGCATTGGGGCCGCCGCGAACGCGGGCAAAGCGTACATGACCGGTGCTGATAACAGCGCCGCAACCATTAATGTGCTCTCCAACGCCTCGCTCTACTGTAACAATGCTGGTCCCCATTATGCCAAGCTTGTGTTGAAGGGTGGAAATACTGGCGAGCAATACGGACAGTTGAGGCTCGAAAGCAACTGCACCTGGGCCGGGCCGATCACGCTCGCTGGAAACATCACCTCGGGAGAGGACGGGTTCGTCGGAAGCGCTTCCGGAACCGGTTACATCACCGGAGATATCAGCGACTTGGACAGCATCCCGCGACCGTTCTATAAGATCGGAGTCGGCACGATCGCCTTGACCGGAAACAACACCTTCAAGGGCCAGACCTGGATCCGCAACGGCACGCTGCGCATCAGTTCGATCACCAACGTCGGCGCGGCTGGCAGCGCCCTCGGCGCGCCCCAGACGGTCGCGAACGGCACCATCAAGTTCGGCGAGAACAACACCAACACGGTGCTGACGTATTTCGGCATGGGCGACACCACGGACCGAATTATCGAGATGGGCGGTACTACCGGCGGCGTCACGCTCGACCAATCCGGTACCAATGCGCTGATTTACACCGGCGGCATGATTGTTTCCGGCGTCGGCAGCAAGACCCTGACCCTGCAAGGCTCCACGATCGGAACCGGTGAATTTACGGGCGTCATCTCCAATGGTCCCGGTAGCGCCATCGCGCTCATGAAGGCCGGTTCTGGAACCTGGACGCTCTCGAATGCCAATACCTATACGAACGGCACGCAGATCAAGGATGGCGGTACCTTGGTGGCGGCGCATCCCAACGCCTTGGGAACCGGCATTGTCCTCTTCCCCAATAGTCTCCAGGGCACGCTGGATCTGGCAAACGACGGCGTCGGTGAAACGACGAACGAGATCAATATGCAATCAGGTGCAGTTGGAACAATCAGATCGAATCGCAGCACGCCGGGTGAAGGAATCAACCACAATCTTGGAATGTGGCGCCTCAGCGGCGTCACGGCGATTGTGACAAATGGCGCGAATGTGGTCAGCGGCAAGTCTTCGATCACCGCCGCTTATCTTGACCTCTATGCCGGCGGAGTCGCCACGACCACCCTGTTCCCGACGACGGCGGATTTGTTCATCGAGGGTGGCGTTTCCATTATCTCTCTCACAGGCAACTTTGCAAAGACGCTCCAGCTCGACGGCCCCGGCCAAGGCAGTGTCATCCGCGGGCCGATTAGCAACGGGCTGAACACCGTGAGCCTGACCAAGGCCAACACCGGCACCTGGACGCTAACCGGCTCGAACACCTATAGTGGTGCAACCGCAGTCAATAACGGAAAGTTAGTCGTGTCGGGTACGGATGGCGCGCTCCTCGGCGCGGGCGGCATCACGGTCAACCAGGGAGCGACCCTGAGGCTGGAAAATAATGCGGTCACCAACAACGGCAACCGCTTGAGCGACACGGCAGCGATCACGATGAAGGGCGGCGTTTTGGATGTCGCCCACTCCGGCGGCGCCGCGAGCTACAGCGAGACGGCAGGGCAGCTGGTCGTCAACTCCGGCAGCAACACGCTCCTGACGGCGCGTGCCGACGAGTCCCAGACCGCTTCCATGACCTTCGCTTCGCTGTCGCGGACAGGCGGCACGATCAATTTCGTTGGCGAAGGGCTCGGCAACTCGGACAACCGCAACCGTGTGCTTTTCACGGCCGAACCGGCCCTGACCAACGGTTTGATCGGACCGTGGGCGGTGATCAACGGTATTGATCTTGCCGCATACGACTCCGCCAGGGGCGTCACCACTTTCTCATCTTATTCTGATCTCGCGGCTAAGGGCCCCGACTCGGTGATCACGAATGACGCCACCTTGAACGCGCGGATCAACCTGCCCGGAGTGGACGGCCCCATCACCTTGGAGACGTCGCCTGTCAGCCAGGTCTACACCCTTCTCCAGAATACCGAGACCCCGGCCACAGTCACCACCACAAGCACCGTTTTCCAAACTTCCGCAATTCTGATCGGAGAGGGCAAGGCGAACCTGACCATCGGTACGGCTCAGGGAGAGGGCACGCTGTCCGCCTTGGGCGGTGAGCTGCTTTTAGCCAATCATGATGCGACCTCTCTCCTGACCGTGAATGCGCCGATCTCTAATAACGCGCTCACCGTCTCGTTGAGCAAATCCGGTGTCGGTACAGTGGTTCTCGCCGGTTCAAACACCTATTCGGGTACCACTGCGATCAACGCGGGAACGTTGGCGTTCGGCGGCTCCGGTACGCAGACCGTAACCAGCGTGATCAGCGGCCCCGGTAAACTGGCAAAAACCGGAACGGGCCGTGTGACCCTCGCCGGGGCCAACACCTATCTGGGTGAGACCTCGATCAATGAAGGTATTGTTGTTGTGAAGAACAATGCCGCGTTCGGCAGTGCCGCAGCGGGCACCGTCATCGCTGACGGTGCAACCCTCGATCTCGGCGGAGGCTTGGCTGGCAATGCGGTTAATCTGGGGACGGAGGTCTTTACGGTCAGTGGATCAGGCGTGAACGGCCTCGGTTCCATCGTAAATGAATTGAATGTCGGCCAGATCAGCGCGTTCGGCCGTGTCGTCCTTGCCGGAGACACGACGGTTAGCGCGAACGGTCGCTGGGATATACGCCAGAACACACCGACGCTCACAATGAACGGTCATACCTTAACGAAAATCGGCACCAACGAGTTCTGCCTTGTGGATGCCCGCGTCATTCCCGACGGAGGTCATCTGGTGGTAACGCAAGGTCTTTTGCGGCTCGAAGCATCGGTACGCCTGAACGGTGACGCGTCCGATACCTTCTTGGTCAAGTCCGGTGCAAAACTGGATTTCTGGAATTTCTCATCGGCCACCAATGCTTCTCCCTGGACGCTGATCTGTGACCCGCTGGCCTCGGTTACGGCTGGTAGTTCATATCATCCTTACAATACATGGTGGGGGCCCGTGACACTGAATGGGACAACCTTCCTTGATGGAGGCAACACCGGTTACAGCATGACCTTTACGAATGCGATCAGCGGCGACGGCTCGCTGGTCAAGAACGGTGTTTGTGCGGCATTTCTCTTCTCCAGCAACAACACGTATGCCGGAACGACCGCAGTCAGCAACGGCATCGTGTACGTCACTTATCCCGGCGGTCTGCCGGGCTACGACGCCGCGAACAGGGTCATCATCGGCCCCCTCGGCACCTTGGTGACCTATTACGGCGAGGACGGAACCGGCTGGACCAAAGAGCATATCGACGCGATCCGGACCAACGCAAACTTCGCGTATGTCACCGCTTGCCTCGGCATCGACACGTCTCGGGGAAATCTGTTCTATGACCGCGATATCCCGCAGGCTATGTCGTTTGCCAAATACGGCACCAACGCGCTCACGTTACCAGGTAAGAACCTGTTTGGAGGCCCGTTGAAAGTCTACGGCGGAGCGGTCAACCTCCCAGCTACCAGCACGAACGTCATCGGCACGGTCGTCGTGAACGGCGGCACCCTTGGCGCGGCGCTGAACATCGACGGCTTTACCACGCTGGGCACCAACAACATGAACGTGGGGTCAGGCGGTAACGACCGCAGTGTCGTTACTTTCTCAACTAATGCGGTCATGGCCAAACTTCTTGTGGGTACAACCAAGGGCGGATCGGGTGCAGTCATTCAGAATGGCGGAGACCTGAGAGTGGGTACCTATATTTCTGGTACGGATGTGACGTCGCTGGGCACGGGAGGCGGATACGGCTATTACCGCCTGAACAAGGGGTCGCTCGCCACCGGCCAGCTCGGCATAACGGGAGGCGGAGCCGGCAACAACGACGGCGTGTTCGAAATCTATGACGGTTCCGTGAATATGTGTACCAACTCGGGTTGGTTGATCTGGGGGTGGGCGGGCGGCAACGGTGTGATGAATCTGTTTGGCGGATCCATCTCTTCGCCGATCAATGGCAACGATATCACGTTCTGCTACGGCGCGAATCTCAACACTTTCGCTATGCTCAACTTGCTCGGTCCTGCGGCCTTCGTGGATTCGACCGGCCAGAACACCGGCAAGGCCATCAACATGGCTCGCAACGCAGGCAACATCGCGGGCGTGCTGAATCTCAATGCCGGCACACTGCTGGTCAACAAGGTCTACGCCGGCGTGACCGGCTCGCCGTCTTTGTTCAATTTCAACGGCGGCAAAATGAAGGTTAACGCTACGACAACCTTTGCAACCACTTTCATGCAGGGACTCACAGCCGCCACGGTTTATCCCGGCGGCGCAGTGATCGACACCACGAATGTGAACGTCACCCTGAATCAGCCGTTGCTGGCACCTGTCGGCTATGGCGTGACCACCATTCCTCTGCGCAGCCAGGGGCTCGGGTACATCGGCGCACCGACCGTCGTGATCTCCGGCGGCAGCGGTACAGGTGCGACCGCCATCGCCACGGTCGACTTGAACGAGGCCAGCCCCACCTTCCGGCAGGTCACCGGCATCACGGTCACCAGTCCCGGCTCCGGTTATCAGTACGGCGATGCACTGTCTGTCGCGTTGCGCGGTGGCGGATTCACCAACAACGCGGCCGCTCTGGCCGAAGGCGCCACGTTGGGCCTGAACACCAGCGGCGGGCTCACCAAACTGGGCACCGGCACGCTCACGCTGGGCGGCACCAACACGTTCTCCGGCTCCACGGTTATCAGCAACGGTACGGTTAAGCTGGGCAACGCGAAAGCGCTCCTGACGGGTACCGAGGTCATCCTCGCTGGCGGAACGCTCGACCTGAACGGCTTCACCGTCACGAACCAGTTGAACGTCATCAGCGGCACGGTCTCCAACGGCACGCTCTACACGGATATCTCGCCGGCCGGTACCAACGTGATCGGTGCCGAGACCATCACGGTGAACGGTGCCAACTTGAAGGGACGGTATTTGGCCGATGTGACGGTGGACGGCGCGAGCGATGTCCTCACGATCCAAGGTAACATCAACCTTTCCGGCCTGGCTCTCGAAATCATTGACACGGAACGGCTGAACCGGACTCAGGTTTACACGATCGCACAGTTCACCGGAACGCGCACCGGCACATTCGCTCCGGATAACCTGCCCGACGACCGCTGGCATATCCTTTACCGCCCTGACGGCTCGGCCAAGCTGATCTTTGTTGAAGGCACGATCATGATGCTGAAGTAAGCGGCTTACTTTCCAAACCTGAATGGCAGGAGCCGGGGTATGCACCCCGGCTCCTGTTTTTTTGAAAAATTACAGCCCTGTACCTCTTGACTTTGAAAAGTTATCGAGTGTAGTATTATAACATATTGAGTAGGGTGTGTTCATATTTGAACAAGGTTGTAAAGGAGTGAGGTGGTTATGCGTACTCATGTGAAAAATCAGGCTAACTTTTCCGCCGCGGTTGCTTTAGGTGTTTTGCTCTGCGTCCAACCGATTCAGGCTTCCGACGGCTCTTGGACGGGCGCGCAGAACACACTGTGGACAAATGGAGCCAACTGGAGTGTTTCGCCTTACGCGGGCACCGCAGCCGGCGAGACCGCGACCTTCATTGGCTCGGGTAACGGCAACACGGTCCTCGACCTTACGGGCCTGGCCAGCATACTCAACCTTACCTTCGGTACAGCCGACGCCGCCGCCTACACGGTGGGATCGGGTGGCGCGGGCAACCAGACGCTCGTCTTGGAGAACGGTTCCCTCATGGCCTTTCTCTCGGATCTCGCTGCTCCTCAGACCTTCAACGCGGTGCTTCAACTCGGGACAAACGTTGCCGCCGCCTCCTACCTTATCACCAACCTGTCTCCCGCAACAGTCACCTTCGCAGGCGGCATCAAAGGTGCCCCTGCGGGTGGAACGGCGGGAACGAAAACCGTCTATTTAGGTGGGGACGCGCTCGTCAGCGGTGTCATTGAAAACGGCGGTGCTTCCGCTCTGAGCATCTACTTCACGCGTGGCGCCGCCGAGACAGACGTTGTCACGCTGACCGCATCCAACACCTTCACTGGAAACATCAATGTCAGAGGCGGCATCCTTGTCTTGAAAAACAGTGCGGCGTTGGGCTCTGGCAGCAAAACCGTCACCATCGCGAACAACGCTGATGGTGCGCGTCCCTCCATCTGGTTGGATGGCACGGACGGCGACCTCGACATTCCAGCCACCGTGTCGTGGACAACCAGCAACGCCAAAGAGGGCGCGCTCGTGAACGTCGCTGGCAACAACACCGTGCGAGGAAACATCTCCCTGTACAGCGGCGACGGCGATACGTGGCTCATCTCGCGCGGCGGCAAGCTAACCCTAACCGGCAATTTGTCTGCCACCGCCACCAGCAGAGCCCTTCACCTGCGTGGCGATGCGAACGGAGAAATCTCGGGCGCCATTTCGAACGGTTCTACTCCATTTATGCCTGTCTACAAGTCCGACGGAGTCGGTGCCTGGACGCTATCTGGTTCGAACACCTACTCTGGCGTGACGACTATAGGCCCCGGTTCTCTAATTCTCTCCGGCGACAAAGGCTCAATCAACGCATCCACCGGCATCACCGTCAATGCGGGTGCGACGCTCCTGCTGAACAACACCGCGCTCTCGAATCACGTCAACCGTCTCAGGGATGCCACACCCCTGAAAATGAGCGATGCCTCGCTGGTCTTCACGAACGACAGCGGAGCCGCCAACTTCAGTGAGACGGCGGGCGCTTTGATCCTCGTGTCGGGCAATACCAAGGTTATCACTGCGCAGGCCGCCGAAACGCGCACAGCGACCCTCACCTTCGGAGGTCTTACACGGTCAGGCACTGCGACTGTGAATTTTATCGGTCTAGGTCTTGGCGCGAGCGACCGTAACCGGATCTTCATCTCAGGCCTGGCTAACGGTCCCATCGGGCCTTGGGCGACCGTAAACGGCGGCTTTCCCGCGCTTTACAGTAGCACGCTCGGCGTCTATGCCGACTCCCAGACTGCGATTGCGGCCAAAGGCGATACCATCCAGCACAACTCCGCCAACGTCGTGATCGCGACAGAGGGCACCACCGGTCCCGACGAACTGAGCGACACCGTCACCTCCATCGGTTCGCTCGTTCAGAACACGGCGTTCGCCTCCACGGTCAATACGGCCGGAAAGACCTTGCAGGCCGACTCTGTCGCGATCAACGAAGGCAAGGCCGACCTGACGCTCGGCGTTGCCCCCAACGAGGGTGTCGTCGCCGCGCGGTCTG
>JAEAMG010000217.1_pt1 | contig 87702 bp, 64 predicted proteins | sample 8958741 | NCBI WGS metagenome assembly JAEAMG01 (sample SAMN16933256, study PRJNA681125) | bioreactor sludge metagenome | isolation source: anaerobic bioreactor treating anionic surfactant - SDBS | place: India: Bengaluru | collected 2019-02-28
ACAAACCCCGCGATCCTGTCCCGCTGGAGCGGCCAGTCCAACTGGTTGAACCGTTCCATATCCAGGCATCGCCCCGACCGCGCGTCCATCGCGATACACACCGTCCAGTCCGTGTGCTTCGCGATATCGCACCCCACAACAACACTTTGCGCCTTTGCGTCTTGGCGGGATAAAATCCCATCTCCACTCATGAGGCAAGCATCGATGCCTCTGAAAACGCCCGCGCTGTCTTCCAGAAACTCCGCCATGTACTCCTGCCGGAACACATCCTCCGGCAGCGTGCTCCGGGCCTCTTCCCACTCCCTCTCCGGAAAGTACGGTGACACGTTCGAGGGGAACGTGAACGATTTGAACCCGGCCTGTCCTTCAACGCCCCGCGTGAACATGTCGTAGAACCAGTTGCGTCCCGCAGGCGTCCCGATGAAGACGCCCCAGCCACATGTCTGCGCCAGGGTCGGACGCAGAACGTAGTTCCAGACGTCCACGGGCACGCTCGCCGCCTCGTCCACTACGATCCCTTTGAAGCCGAAGCCGCGCATGGAGTCGGGGTTGTCGGCTGACAGGAACCAGACCCGGCTGAGCCCCGCGCCGAGATTGAAATCGACGCGGGTCGGCATCCGCTTGACCACCCGCACGACCCCGGACGCGATCGCCTGAAAGGCCTCGATCCCGCGCTCCGCCACGTTGTAAGTCGGGGCAACCCACCCGTAGTCGCCGCCGTCCTCGGCCGCGCCGCGATCCAGCATCTCGGCCGCCATGCACAGCGTTTTCCCGAACCTGCGGCCCGTGCACACCGTCCGGAACCGCACGCCGCTCGCGCGGTGGATCTCCGCCTGCGCGGCATGCGGGAAGTACAGAAGGTCACTCACAACCCACCCCCTTTTTCGTAAGCGCCTGAAGCAGCGGCATCAGGAAGATCCGGACGTCCGGTCTAAGCCACATCGCCTCCTCCTTCTCCTTCTGAGTCCACGGCCTTCCGGCCCATCCGATAAAGACCGGTTCGTCCGGCGCGGTCTGCTCGATTTGCCCCAGCCTTTTTTCCTTGTTTGTCATGGCGCACCCACTTTCTTCGCGCGCTTGGTCAGCTGGTTCTCCAGCGCGACCAGTCGTCTTTCAAACTCCTCCATCTCGCGCACCTTCATGGAGCGCGTCAGCACGTCGTTGCAGACCATGCGGCGCAAACGCTCGTCCTTCGTGCCCAGCAGTACCGCCAGTTCCTCCGCGGCCCGGATGCTTTGCGCCTTGACGCCCGCCATCGCGGTGGTGAGCACGGCGTCGCGCTGCCGTTCGAGCTCGGCCTTGAACGTCGGCTCTTCCATCCAGCGATACGCTGTCGCGCGGCTTACACCCACCGACTCGCAGGCCTTTAAAACATTCGGGTCGCGAACCAGTGCCTCCAGCAGACGCATGTGCCGGACTGTCAGATGATTTCCCATGTGGACCTCCTTGATGCTGTTTAACGGCCTGTTGTCTCGGAATACAGCAGGCCTCCTACAATAGCATCAATTATCAACATTCTGCTGTCGTCAGACACAGCAGGCATCCTTCAACAGGATGGCGATCCCACATCAGACGGGGTCGGCCGTGCAGATTGTCAGCCGCACGACGCCTCCCAAAAAAAAGACGTGGGGGTGCGTCCAGCATTCGATTAAAAGATATATAAAATGTTTATGATAAACTAGTTATGACAATAACAAAAAAATTGCATGTCAGTTTTTTATACGGTTACTGAGCCACCTTCCCGCTATCTGGGTTTTCTCGAAAGTGTCTCATTTTGTCTTAAAGTGTCTCATTTTTTCTCATCCTCTGCCGGTCCCGCGTCCGGGCGCGGATCAGCCACATTTCACGAAAAATCTCGGCATTCCCGACAAATCGCCCTGCACGTGCATGCCGTCAAACGTACCCTGGTAACCCACAGATGACGACGAAAGGCCGTTTTTTTCAAAAAGTGTCTCATTCTGTCTCATTTTGTCTCATACCCTACGGTCTTAATAGCCGAAAGCCATTGCGTGAGCCAACGGTGTCTGTCTACAATCCGGCAGCATGGACATAGGCGAATAGAATGGCCTAAGAACGGGGGTTGACTTTACCCCTTCATCGTTTTAGAATAAAAACAGAAGTGTGGGCTTGTTATATTGCAATGTCTAACAGTCAACGAGGTGAATATGAAACCAACGCTAAGAAGTCTCAAGACGGTTGTGGGTGCAATCGCCATCTTGATGTTTGGCAGCACGGCGGCCTTCGCGACCAGCGGGACCTGGGACGGAGGGTCCAGCACGCTCTGGACGCTGAACGCAAACTGGAACGTCGACACGGCGGCTTATCCTCGCGATGAGGATACGGCCACCTTCAGCGGGACTGCGAACAACAGGACGAACATCAACATCACCGGCCTCTCCGCGATCCGCTACATCACCTTCCAAGGCACGGTCGTACCCTCCTACTTCATCGGCGACTGGCCGGTCAACAGCCAGACGCTCGTGGCGCGTAACGGCTCCAACTTCCGGATCGCCAGCGACACCAAGAACAGCCAGAACATCGTGGCGGCCGTCCAGCTCGGTCCTGACCGGGCGGGCAGCAGCTACACCTTCCAGAACGACCACGCGTTCAATGTGCTCACCGTCTATGGAAACGTGTTTGGCGCGGCCAGCGGCGGCACGGCCGGCGATAAGTCCATCTCCATCAGCGGCGTCGGCCACACTCGGCTGCTCGGAGACATCACCAAGGGCGGTGCCAACAACCTCGATGTCAACATCTACAATACGGGCACCACGACGCTTTCTGGGACGAACATTTTCCGCACCCTCCGCCTTTACGGCGGCCCTCGCAGCGTGCTGGACCTCGGCCAAGGATTCACCACGCTCACCAACGGCGGCAGCGAGAACATCGCTAGCACCTATGGCGGCATCATCACCGGCGCGGGCGCGCTTCAGCTCAGCACCGGCGGCGGCGAAAACTACTCCGACAACCGCGTGGACGACGTCAACGCCACCTGCACGATCAACTGCCGCATGACCGGCCCTAGCGGCTTCGAATTTTACACCGGTGCGGGTCGCGGCGGCACGTTCTTGTTCAACGGCATCAATGACTTCGCCGGACACATCATCATGAACGCCGCAGGCACCATCAGCGCCGCCCGTTTCGGCAACAGCGGCTCGACCGACAGTAACCTCGGCGCAGGCTCCAAGATACGCTTCAACAGCAACATCGACGGCGGACCGAAATTGAAGTACATTGGCTCGGGCGAGACGACCGACCGCACCCTCGAATTCAATTCTCATGCGAGAATCGAGCAAGCCGGCACGGGTCATCTAATCTTCTCCGCCAACACGGTCTGCGCGACCGCGAGCGGACTGAGCCTCACCCTGATGGGCTCGACGTCCGGCACGGCGGAGATCAGCGGCGTCATCGTGAACAACACCGGCAACGTCGCCGTCTACAAGCAGGGAACAGGCCTGTGGATCCTTTCCGGAGCAAACCTCTACGCGGGAGGCACCTTCGTCAACGGCGGAACCCTCGCGGTGTCAGGCGCGAACGGCTCCATCGTTTCCTCCAGCGGCATCACCATCAACCAAGGCGGAGCCCTGCAAATTCGCAACGCGGCGGCAGCCAGCCTTCCGGACCGCATCAAGGACAGCGGCACCGTCATCATGAACGGTGGCACGCTGAGCTTCGCCCACACCGCTGGCGCGGCCAACTACAGCGAAACCGTCGGAACGGTCACGCTCGCCGCCGGGCCGAACATCGTCTCCGCTTCGCAAGCCGCGGCAGGCCACACCTCCACGCTGATCCTCGGCGGCCTGACGCGCACCGCCGGTTCGGTCGACTTCGTCGGCACCGGCCTGGGTGCCGACGCCCGTAACCGTCTTTTAATCACGGGCCAGGCCGACGGCCTGATCGGCCCTTGGGCCACCGTCAACGGAACGTCGCTCGCCGCCTACAGCAGCACGCTCGGCGTCTATCCGGCAGGCGACGCGGCCTATACCGACATCTCAGCCCGGGGCCCCTCGACCATCCCCGATGCCGCCGGAGCCAATGTGCGCATCAACAGCGACGGCACCAGCGGCCCCATCGCGCTGGAAAACGCGACCACGACCATCAGCAGCCTGCTTCAGAATACCGCGACGAGCGCCACGGTCGACACCGCCGGCAAGACGCTCCGCACCGCCAGCATGGTGCTCCCGGCCGGCAAGGCCGACGTTGCAATCGGCGCGGCCACCGGCGACGGAGCCCTCTCGGCCGCAACGTCGGGCGGCACGCTGGCCCTCGCGAGCGATGGCTTGGCCAAGCTCACCGTCAATGCCGTGATCGCGGACAACGCCTCCGCCTCCGCTCTGGCCAAGGCGGGTGCCGGAACCGTGACACTCATGGCCGAAAACACCTTCTCGGGTGGCACGGCCATCGGCGCGGGCTCGCTCGTGTTGGCCAACAGCAACGCGCTCCAGAACAGCACGGTGACCATCGGCGGCACGCCGCCTGTTTTTGACAGCGCCGTTCCCGGCCACGCCTTCACGCTGGGCGGCCTGGCCGGCAACCAAGACCTGACGCTCGCGGACAACGCGGGCAATCCGTTGGCGCTGACCGTCGGCAAGAACAACGCCAGCACCACCTTCAATGGCCTGCTTTCCGGCCCGGGCAGTTTAACCAAGCAGGGCAGCGGCACCCTGACCCTCGGCGCCGCCAACCCCTTCACGGGCGGGCTGACGGTGCATGCGGGAGCGCTTACGGCCACTCACGACAGTGCCCTCGGCGTCGGCCCCGTTGTGAACAACAGCACGATCAATATGACGGTGTTCAGCCTTTCACCGCTTGGCTACCCCGGCTTCAACGTCAAGGTCAGTGGCTCAGGCACCAACAACATCACCTTGTACAACGGGGGGAACACGAGCTATTTGGATGGCGACTACTCCGACTTCACCGGCGTCTGGAATATCGGCGTGACAGGGTCTGGCGCGAAGGCGCGTATGAACGGCAGGGACAACGCCGCCGCCACGCTGGTCGTCTGCACCAACTCCGCGGTTTTGTTCAACTCCGGCACCTACCCCCACAACGCCTCGCTGCTTCTGCAAGGCGGCAACACAGGCGAATCCTACGGCCAGTTGCGCATCGAGAACAACGCGGTTCAAAACGGCCCGGTTATCCTCGCCAACGACATCTCGGATCCAGTTAACGACGGACTCCTCGGTTCCACCTCTGGCAACGGATACATCAACGGCGTGATCAGCGACGTGAATGGTCCGCACCCCGTCACCAAATTGGGCGACGGCACCCTCATCCTCACGGCCTCCAACACCTACGCCGGCGCAACTTGGATCAAAGCCGGTACGGTCTGGGCATACTCGCTCAGGAACGCCGGTGAGCCCAGTTCGCTCGGCGCTCCCGAGGAGGCCGCCAACCTGCCTGTCCGCATCGGCAACGGCACGTCAACGGTCACGCTGTCGTACCGTGGCTCAGGCGACACCACGACGCGCGGCATCGTCATGGGCGGTTCCACCGGCCCCACGTACATCGAGCATGCGGGTTCAGGCCCTCTCGCCCTCGCAGGCGATGTGACGTCCGCCAGCGCAGGCAACAAGCAGTTCCGCCTCTACGGTAGCGTCGCCGCCGCCACCGGCGAAGTCGCAGGAGTGATTTCCGACTTTGACGACGCTTCTACGAACAACCTTTATAAGACCGGCACGGGTGTCTGGACCCTCTCCGGCAACAACACCTTTAAGGGCAACGTTGTTGTCGACAACGGCGTGCTGATCCTTAAGCACGGCGGCGCGCTGGGCATCGGGCCGAAGACCGCTCAAGCGGCGAATAACGCGAACGGCGCCAATCCGCACATTCACCTCGACGGTTCGGCCGGGGACCTCACCTTTGCGCCGGATATCACATTCAGGACCAGTAACTCGCGAGTCGGCGCGATTTTCAACGAGGCTGGCAACAACACGATACAGGGCATGATCCATTTGGTCGGCGGCGATGGCGACACCGTTCTGAACGCGGTCTCAGGAAGACTGACCGTTACGGGCAATGTCTATCCGCCCGCGGACACGAGCCGTCAGTTGCGCCTCTGGGGCGCGGGCGACGGCGAGATCTCCGGCGTGATTTCCAACGGCGCGACAGCCGCGCTGCCCCTGTATAAGGAGAAAGGCACCGGCACCTGGACGCTCTCCGGCGCGAATACCTACAGCGGCGTCACCTACGCCAACAGCGGCACCCTGATCATCGGCGGCGCAAACGGTGCCCTCGCGGGCGGCGTCGACGTGGGCGGCGGCACGCTGGTCATCACCAACTCGCCGGATGCCAATCTGGCCAACCGCGTCCCCGACTCCGGCACGGTGACCCTCAACGGCGGGGCCTTGCGCTTCGCCCACCCCGGCGGCGGGGTCAACTATAGCGAGACGCTGGGCGCGCTGACCGTCGCCACCGGCTCCACCGCCATCGAAACCTCGCAAGCCGATGCGGATCAAACATCCGCGCTGACCTTCGCCTCGCTGGGGCGCACCGGTGCGGGGACCGTGAATTTTGCCGGCTCAGGCCTCGGGGACAACGACCGCAATCGCATCCTCTTCGCCGCCGAGCCGACCTTGACGAGCGGTATCATCGGACCTTGGGCCTTATACAACGGCACCAGCTTGGCCGCCTATGACACCAGCCTTGGCGTCGTTCCCGCTGGCGAGGCAAGCTATGTCAATATCGCGGCGTTGGGCCCCTCGGTGATTCCCGACAACGCGGCTCTCAACGCGCGCATCAACGAGCAGGGCACCGAAGGCCCCGTCACGCTCGAAGGTGCCGCAGTCAACAGCGTCAATACGTTGATCCAGAACACGGGCTGGGCTTCCGAAGTCGCCATGACCAACCAGACGCTGCTGACCTCCGGCGTGATCATCGGCGCGGGCCAGGCGGCCCTCACGCTCGGCACGGCTCAGGGCGAAGGCGCGGTCGCGCCCCTGACGGCGGGCGGTGCGCTCCTGCTCGCCAACCATTCGGCCAATACGCTGACCGTCAACGCGGCCGTCAGCAACAACACCTCCGCCTCCTCGCTCGGCAAGGCCGGCGCAGGCGCGGTCCGTCTCAACGGCCCCATCGCGTACACCGGGACCACGACGATCGGCGAGGGCGAGCTGACCTTCGCGGGCTCCGCCACCCAGACCGTTGCGGGCGTCATCAGCGGCGCCGGCACGCTGGGCAAAGCGGGCACGGGCAAGATCACCCTCTCCGCCGCCAATACCTATACCGGCCCGACGGTTATCCGCGAAGGCACGCTGCTTGCTCAGAACAGCTTGGCTTTGGGTACCGACGCGTCGGGCACCACCATTGAGAGCGGTGGCACGCTCGATCTCGGCGGCACCCTCGGTGCGCAGGCCTTGAATCTCGGCAGCGAGGTTGTCACCGTCAGCGGCGCGGGCGTAAACGGCCGCGGAGCGATCGTGAACAACTCGAACAGCTCTCAGTACAACGCGATGCGTTACCTGACCCTCGTGGGCGACACCACCTTCGGCGGCGAATTGCCCGCAGGCCGCTGGGATGTGCGCAACACGGGCGAGAACCCCTACCTGAACATGAACGGGTACGACATCACCAAAGTCGGCTCCAACATGGTCGGCATTACCAGTGTGCCGATCACCGCCGGTGACGGCAACATCACCATCGAGGAAGGCACCTTGCGCTTCGAAGCGGGCACGACGATCAGCGGCAGTGCGGCCAATACCATGACCGTTCAGGGCGGCGCAACCTTCGAGATCTACGCGCTCACGACACCCATCCTCTGGAGCCTTGTGATGAATCACGGCGCCTTCTTCTCCGCTGTCAGCGGCAATTCCACCGCCCAGAGCATCTGGTCCGGCCCCGTCACCCTCAATGGGGCGGCCATGATGTATGGCACCGGCACGTATCAGGCCACGCTCGCGGGCGACATTTCTGGGACCGGCCCGCTGATCAGGTCCGGCAACGACGCCACCGTGATCCACCTGACCGGCACGAACAACACCTACAGCGGCGGCACGATCGTCAGCAACAGCACGCTCTGGGCCCACAACCCCGGCTCGCTGCCCGGTTACGAAACGGCGGGCAAGGTGACCGTCGTAGGCGGCAAGCGGTTCAAGATATCGTCGGGAGACGGCTCCCTCGGCTGGAACAACGACCAGATCGCTACGCTGATCAGCAACACCACGTTCACCGCGAACACCGCGGTCCTGGACATCGACCTGTACGCCGCTGGCGTCGCTCTGTCCGATGTCCAGCAAAGCGTGACGCTCAACGTGCGCGGCACGAACACGCTGACCCTCAGTGGCGTGAACACCAACTCCACGCCCACCGCCACAGGTACCGCGCAATATGGCGAGCTGCGCATGTACGAGGGTGCCAGTGTCACGCTGGCCAGCGGCAGTTCCAACATCATCGGACGCACGGTGTTGGAGCCCGGTTCTTTGGGAGGCGCCTTGACGGTCAACGGCCCGACCCGCATGGAAAATCTCTATGTGGGCAACGGGAACGGCCATCGCTCGCGCGTCTTCTTCAATGCCGACGCCACCATGAACGCGCTCATCTTGGCGCAGGGTGCCGTCGCCAACGGCGCTGTCTACCAGAACGGCCACACCGTGGACGTCTCCTCCAGCACCGGCAGCGGCGACAGGCTGAACATCGGCCACAACGGCGCGTACGGCTATTATCGGCTCAACAGCGGCACGCTGCGCGTTGGCCAGCTCGGGCTGAACGGTTCCAGCGCCACCGACGGCATGAATCACGGCGTCTACGACCAGTTTTCGGGCAGCGCCGCCGTCACCGCGAACAACGGCTGGCTGTTCTGGGGCTGGTCGAAGGGCAACGGCGTGGCCAACCTCTACGGCGGTACCCTTGCCGGACCTCCCAGCGTCAACGACACCACCATGGCTTACGCGGCCAACAACGGCTCGTTCGCCATGCTCAACCTGCTCGGCAGCGGGGCGCTGATGGATGCCACCGGCAACGGCAAGGACCGCGGCATCGATATGGCCCGCAGCGGCGGCAACCTCGCCTCCGTCATCAATCTGAACGCCGGCGCGATCATGGCAAACCGTGTCCGTGCGGGCGTCACCGGGACGCCGTCGCTCTTCAACTTCAACGGCGGCACGCTCAAGGCAAACCCGACAACCGTTTATCCCACAACCTTTATGCAGGGGCTGACCGCCGCGACCGTCTACCCCGGCGGGGCCGTCATCGACACCACGAATGCCAATATCGTGATCAACCAGGCGCTCATCGCCCCGACCGGTCTTGGCGTCGGCTGGGTCTCGGTTTACAGCGGCGGTGCGGGTTACATCGGCGCGCCGGTCGTGCTGATCACCGGCGGCAGCGGCAGTGGCGCGACCGCCATCGCGACGGTGGATCTTGACGAGGAAGGCCCCGCCTTCGGACAAGTGACCGGCATCACGGTCACCTGCCCCGGCACCGGTTACCAGTCCGGAGACGCCCTCACCGTCGAGTTGCGCGGCGGCGGCTACACGACGCTCGCCCAAGCCGGCGTCGCCCTGATGACCCCGAACTCCGCGGCGGGCGGTCTGACCAAGATCGGTTCCGGCACGCTCACGCTCGGCGGCACCAACACCTACGGCGGCGCGAGCACCGTCGACGAAGGGACGCTCGTCGTCAGCGGTCCGCTTCCGGCTGAAGGCTTCGATAAGGCCGGTGTCGGCACCCTGCTGGTGAGCGCCTACCAGCCCGTGATCGGCCCGATAGACATCCACGAGGGCACCTTGGCTCTCGCGGGCCGCAGGCCTGGGCTGTACGAAGGACGCGTTTCGGGCGCCGCCAACACGACGTCCGCGAATCCCATGACCTCCACGCAGTACAGCCCGCGCTATGCCGACCTGGCATTCGGCACCAGCGGTGCATCAGGCGCCATCTGGGTCGATAACACCACCTACATCTATTCCGGCTTCATCTGGAACAACAGGGCGACCAACGAGATCTGGAGCTTCGCCAAGGAGTTCGACGACTTCACGCTGCTTAAGATCGACGGTAACACGCTGATCAACAACGGGTCGCACAATACGCCTGTCGTCGCCGCGTACGAGCTCTCGCCCGGCGCGCACCCCATCGAGCTGCGCTTCGGCCAGGGCGCCGGCGGCGTCGGACCCAAGGTGGTCTCCAACATCTGGACGACAGTCACCATGGGCTTCGGCTATGACCCGTTAGCGCGGATCACAACCTATCAGGAGGGGCTCTCCACAACGCATCAGAACCTCGTGGATCCGGGAGACGGCAGTCTGCTGACACTCACAGCCGACGACGGCGGCTTCACCAACCTGCTTGACGCCTCTTCAGTGGTCGACATCGCGAACGGCGCGACGCTCGATCTGGGCGGCAACGTGCAGACCCTCGCCGACCTCAGCGGCAGCGGCGTTGTCAGCAATGGCGCGCTGACCGTCACCGGCACCATCGCCCCGGGTGGACTGAACACGCTCGGCACGTTGACGGTTGCGGCCAACGCCGTCTTCACAGGCACCTTGCTGATCGATATCGCGGATGGTAGCAACAGCAGCGACACGCTGGCTGTCAAGGGCACCGTGGATCTCACCGGCCTGTCGCTGGTCATCGCGAACCCCGAGAGCCTCAACCGGTCGATGCAGTACACCGTGATGACACTGTCCGGCACACGGACCGGGACCTTCGAGTCAGTGACTGTGCCCGATAGCCGCTGGCATGTGGTCTACCAAGCCGATGGCACCGTGAAGCTGCTCTTTCAGGACGGCACAATCATGCTGCTGCGTTAAACGCTGCCATAGAACAAACACAGCGGCGTGGAGGTTTTTTGCCTGCACGCCGCTGTGCCCTTTTCCATCCCGTGTCGCTGAAAGAGTCAACCCGTTTCAAATCAAACAAGTCCTCAGCCCTCTGTCTTCGGCCTTCAACGCTCCTCCTCCGCCAGACGCGATGAACCCTCTCATGACTCGTCGAGCTTGCCCTGGTAAACGCAGCGGCGGACCTTGTGGATGGAGGTGCGCTCGAGAGGTTCGCGCTGGATGACGAGCTTGCGCGGATGTTTGTAGTCGGTCAGGCACTCGCACTGGGTGCGGACGTGTTCGCGGATCAGGTGCTCAACCTTGTCCCACGGCGGCTCGCCGCCGCCGTGCGCGGCTGTGATCGCCGCAAGGTTGGGCGTGAGGATCGCGCCCACGCGTTCGCCGGGCAGGCCTCCGACGGTGTAGCCGATAACGACCACGTCGGCGATGAAGGGGTCGCGTGCGAGGACGTTTTCGACCTCTTCGGGATAGATATTCTTGCCTTCGCGGTTGACAATGAGAGCCTTCTTGCGCCCGCGGATGGAAAGGTAGCCGTCGGCATCGATCGAGGCCAGGTCGCCGGTGCGCAGCCACTCGCCGTCAAAGGCTTCTCGCGTGGCTTCAAAATTCTTGTAATAGCCCTTCATCACGATCGGTCCGCGGATCTGGAGTTCGCCCACGCCCTGTTCGTTGGCCTCCGCAATCCTGACCTCGATGTTGGGCAGTTTCTTGCCGATTGTGCCGATGCGTGACGCGTTGACGTTGGTGGCCGAGACGACGGGCGAACACTCGGTGAGGCCGTAGCCCTCGACAATCGGAACACCGATACGGCGAAACCCTTGTAACACATGGATCGGGCAGGGTGCGCCGCCCACGAACATAAAACGCAGTCTGCCGCCTAAGCCTTTGATCACTGTTTTTCCAACCAGTTTGCCGAATCCAAGCTTGAGCAGAAGTTGTGCGATGCGGCTTTCTTGAAGCTTGTCGTTAATCTTGGCGAACAGTTTTTCGGCCAGCAGCGGTACGGCCATCAGGATCGTCGGCCGCAGGCTTTTGAGGTCATCGCCGACGGTGCGCAAGCTCTCGACAAAATACATGCCGCAGCCTCTCGCCAGAGGAATAACGAAGTTCGCTGTGAAAGAGAAGGAGTGGAAGAGTGGCAGGACGATCAGAAAATCGTCCTTTGACGTAATCGTATCGCCGAGCACCTCGAAGCTGCCGATCGCGTCGCTGCAGAAGTTGGTGTGGGTCAGCATCGCGCCCTTGGGTTTGCCCGTCGTGCCCGAGGTGTAGATAATGGAGGCGACGTCTTGGGGTGCGGGTTTATGAGCGTTATACCACGTCAGGGGCGCGTCTTGAACGCTGGACCGCAGGGTTTCGTAATCGAAACACGCACGTCCCGCAATGGGGGCGAGTGGTTCGCCGCCGCCGTCCACCACCACGAGGGCGCGGATGGCGGGCAACTCCGGCAGGATCAGTTCCAGCATGTCAAGGTGGCGCGTGTCGGTGAATACGGCGACTGCATCAGAATCGTGCAGGATGTACGAAACTTCGCCGGAGCGCAGTTTAGGGTCGAGCGGCACAACCGCAACGCCTGCGCCGGATGTGGCGAGGTAAGTCTCCATCCACTCGGGACCGTTCTCGAGAATGAGGGCGACCTGTTCAAGCCCCGGTTTCAAGTCGAAACGGCTGAACGCCTCCGCCATCTGGCAGACGCCCCTGAACAAATCCGCGTAGGATTGGCTCTGCCATTTCTGATGACGTCGGTACCGTAAAGCAATCGCGTCAGGGCTCCTGGCTACCGCGTCTTCGAGCAAGGTCCGAAGGGTCATAAATCTCCCGTAAGCAACAGCCGATAACACGCACAAAGTAGATGATTCTGCCGCTAATAACAATCCTCAATTTAGGATTAGGCATTTTGATGTTGTCAAGCGGGTGCGTGGTTATTTATCTTACTCCCTTGAAAGCGAGGTCTCGCGTGATTTTACCGGTGGTGACTTATGGGCATGAAATTCTGCGTCAGAAGGCTGTGCCCGTGTCTGAAGTAACGAGCGCGGTTCGACAACTGGTTCAAGACTTGTTGGAGAGCATGTATGCCGCCAAGGGCGTTGGTTTGGCCGCCGAGCAGGTTGGCCGAACGGAAAGCGTCTGCGTGATCGACGTGCCGCGCGAAGCGGAAAAAGAGGCGTGCCGTGAGGAGAACGCCGCGATCGCGATGCCGCTGGTGCTCGTCAACCCTGAGATAACTGCCACCGAAGGCAAGCAGCGCAACGAAGAGGGCTGTCTCAGCTTTCCCGAGATCGGCGCGCCGATTACGCGCGCCGACAAGGTGACCGTTGCTTACACCGATCTCAACGGGGTGCGCCAGACGGTCTCCGCACGGGGACTGCTCTCTCGGGCCATCCAGCACGAAGTCGACCATCTGAACGGCATCCTGCTTGTGGACAAGATGAGCCCGATGCAGAAGATGTCCGTGGCGGGGCAGCTCAGGCGGTTGCAGAAGGACGCGCAGCACGCGTGAGGCGCAAAGTCAGCGGCTGAGCCGATGAACGGCCGGCTTTAGGTTCAGGCAAGGCGGATCTTCGCCGCAGCGGGCCAGGGAACCTGTGAGGCGCCGCAGCCGGCGACGATGCAGAGCGCGGCCTGAGCGTCGGGGCGGATGTTCGCAAGGCTGTCGGGGTCGAATCCGTCGCCTTTGCGGGCCGCGTTGACATCATACCAGACTGTCTTTTTGCCGGCGGACCTCAGCGCTCGGTCGAGTTCGGCCACGAGGGGTTTCCAGGGTGCCTCAGCCGGGCCGTCTAGCAGCACTTGTTTCTGCGAAGCAACTTGGGCAAGCAGGGCGTCAAAACCGCTAAAGCCGGAGGGCAGGGGCCCTGCGGTGACGGCGGCGGGGTCCACGAGGGTGAGGGCCAGCGCGGCGCCGTAGATCGGGGCCTGTTCGCCGAGTTCGCAGGGTTTAACGGCGATGCCGGAGGGCAGGCGCGTGGCGAGGCCAGCCTCGAGTGCCGGCACGTAGAGATCCCAGTCTCGGGCAAGGTTGCCGCCGATCACGAAGGCGTCTGCGCCGAATTTGGCGAGCCAAGGTGCGACAAAGTCGGCAAGGTTTTCGCCGAACGTGCGGTATATCTTCTTGGCGGTGGGATCACCCTTGAGCGCGGCCTGGGCAATCTCCTTGCCGCCTGCCACGGTGTGGCCGGTGAGTCGCTGCCACTCGGCCACGAGCCAGCGGGTGGAGAAAAAGTCGTCCGCGATGCCCGTCTTGTAAGGCACGTGCCAGAGTTCGCCGTCGGGCGGCACATCGGAGCCTTGGGTCTGCGGCCGCCCCTCCTTGAGGAACGAAGCCCCGAAGCCGGTGCCGAGGGTGACGATGACGGGGCGTTTAAAGCCTTGGGCTCCGCCGCGGAAGTATTCGCCGAGGGCGAAACAGGCGGCGTCGTTATTGAAAACCACGGGCTTCGCGACCGAATCGAGGGCGTTGCTCAGGTATTGGCGGAAATTGACGCCGAACATTTGCTCGTATTTGCTCTGGAAGGGTGTGATGCGGCAGACGCCTTCCTCGTAAGTGAAGGGGCCCGGGATAGCCAGGCCTACCCCTTTGACGGTAGCGGGGCTGGTCTTCGCGGCGCAAGCACGGATGGCGCGCTCGAAAACGTCTAAAACCGCCGTCGGATTAACGTGGGTGTCGAGAGGCTCGCGAACGGTGCTGCTGGGAAGCATTTCAAAAGTCGTGCTGTCGACCAGATCGAGGGTGATGTGTGAGCCGCCGACGTCGATGCCGAGATAGGTGGAGGAGGGGGGCATGCCGATTCTCCGAAGGTTGATGGGTTAAACAAAAAACGCCCCTTCTTTTGGAAAGAAGAGGCGTTTCACATTACTCGTATCGGTTCATATAGCCGCCTGGAAGCGGCATGGTGCCTTCCCATGAGGCTGGAGCGGACCAAGGCATGTCGGTTTCCGATGGGCCATCGGCCATGCAGCCTGCCGCAGAGAGCAAAGCAAGCACTCCCAGCGCCCCGAGAATCACGTGTGCCGTCTTAGAAAAAGACCACATCGCCCTTCTCCACGGGAACCTGCTGCCAGTCGTTCAGAATATCGGCGACCACCAGGTTTTTACCCTGTACAGCCTGACGCAGCTTGATCCGGGTGACGAATTCGCCGGCGGCGCTTTGGCGTCCGGGGCGGCGGATGTTCATTTCGAGTTGAGGCAGTTGATTCTGGCGCTCGGCGCCAAGCATTTCGGTGATGGCATCAGCGGAAAAATCGATGATCACGAATTTGAGTTCGTCATTCGTTTCAATGATTTTGCCCTTGTCGCCGGCTGTGAGCGCGGTAACGGACACGGCCTCTCCTTGGGATTGCCCCGCAGGAGTCCGTTTGCCGGCATAGCGTTCTTTCAGCTCGTCATAAGCTTGGCGGACCTTAACCAGGTCCTCTTTGAGCGTGACCTTCTCCTCGTTCATTTTTTCGACTTCGTTCTTGGCGTCGGCGAGTTCTGCAGTCATCTCCTTTTTCTCGGAGGTCAGTTTTGCCACGCGGCTATTCAGCTCTTCTTTCTCGGTCGTGAGGGCTGTAACCTTCTCTTTTTCGCCCTTCAGCTCGACCTTGGCAGTGCGCCCGTCCGTCTTGAGCTTATTGATTTCTTCGATCGAAGAGGAGAACTGCTCACGCATCTTGGCGAGCTCGGCGCGCGTCTTGTTCAGCGAGGCCTGTTGGGCCTTGGCGCGGTCGAAAATCTGGTCCATAAGCTCCTGCATGGTTCCGGGCCCCTTGACGCGCGGCGTTTTGTCCACAGGATCAAGGTCCGGCTTGCCCTCAGGGGTCAAGGCAATGTAGCTCCGGAGCTGCAGGCGCTTCTCGGTGCTGCCGAAATCGAGCGTCGGCAGATTCTGCTGCTCCAGCTTGATCGGATACGACTCAAACACAGCCACCTTTTCGGGATTGGTGAGCTCACGGTCCGTCACCTCCGAGATATCCTTTTGAACATTCGGGGCGGCGGCGTCAGCGGCGTCGGCAGACTCAATGGTCTTGGCCAGTTTAATAAACTGTTCCTCAAACACACTGTTCCGCTTGGTCAACAACTCCCGTTTTCCGTACAATTTATGCGCGAAAAGCAAGGAAACCGCACTCAAAACCAAGATGACAAAAACCAACACACGCAGCACTTTACCCATTGTAAATACCTCAACGTTTACCTGTGAGACGTTTAACGCAGATGATGAAAGTTAAATCAAAAGGGGGGCGGACTGCAACAACAAAGTGATTTCCATGCGTCTTTTTTTAAAAAAGCCACGGAAAAGGCCACGAAAAACAGCTTTTTCCCTGGCGGATAGTTGGGGCGATGACAGGGACCGGGTGCCCGCAACGGCTGCGGAGGTTGGAAATCGGATGAGCAAACGCGCTTTAGACGCCGGCCATTGCATACTACGGTAGGCACTTTTCATTTTTTTACTCTTTGAAATTGACCCGTTAAGCAACTTACCGTATAACAGAGCACACTATGAATGAGAAGCGCTCCGACAGAATTTTGGGTCTCAGGCTCGCGTTTCTGCTGTGCGTAACCCTTCCCGTTGTCTGTGTGCAGGCGCAAGGGGATGCGGGTGATCAGGCGTTGCGTGAGGAGTTTAAGTATATCGACCTGTTGCAGCAGTTGCGGATGCCGGACATCGCGGAAGAGGTGATCGCCGAAGCGAAAAAGCTGTATCCTGAGGCCGCGGCGCAGTTCAAGGTTCGCGAGATTCAGGGACTTCTTTGGCAGGGCAAGTTTGATGACGTCAAAAAGGTCGTCGATGCGATGCCGGACAAGAACAGCCCGGAGTTTTGGGCGCTGACCTTGGCTATGGCAGATGCCTATTATGCCTACGGTAAGTACGCCGACGCGGATAAGTTGTATCTCGAGTTCTTCACGAAGGTGGACAAGCCCGCTCCGGCGCTGGTCTCGTTCTACCGCGATTCCGCATACAAGTATGCGCAGATGTTGCTCTACTTGGGAAAAGACCGTGAAGCCCTGGACGCTTTCCGCCGTCTCTTCAAGGTGCCGCTGGAGGAAGATGTTGCGCGCCAGGTGCAAGCCGACATGGCCGAGCTGATGCTGAAACTGGTGCCCGGCCTGCGCTTGCAGAAGAAGGAAGACAAGGTCACCGAGATGCTCAAAGATGCCGAGGGCACGGTGGACAAACTGCTCTGGAAGCAGGATGTCTGGTTCGGCAAGGCGATCGTCATGAAGGCGCACATCTTCCTTTTGCGAGGGGATGTCAAGGGTGCCCAAGAGCTGGTCGAAAACTATATGCCCCAGCTGAAAACCATCCACGACTCGTTGCGCGAGCAGGACCCGGATGGGTCGTTGGGCATGTTGCGCATGAGCCCGATGCCCCAGTGCCGGTATCTGTTGGCCGTGCTCCTGATGGATGAGGCGCTGGCGGAGGCCAAAAAAGAGGGCGGAAACGAGGATCGCATCAAGGATCTGTTGCTGGGTGAACGTGATCCGCAAACCAAACAGCGCAAGGGCAACGGCGCATTCAACCACTTTATCAACGTCTTTATCCGCTTCCCGGAAAGCCAGTGGGCCTCCGAGGCGGGCGAGCGCTCCGAAACCATTCGTAAGCTCATCAAGGAACGTTTCAAGGCGGATCTGCGCACGCCGGTGACCGCGGAACAGATGGCTAAGGTTCGCCAGATGCAGTTCGCGGGCGCGCGGCTGGTTTTCAGCCAGAATCAGTTCAAAGAGGCGATCGAAAAATATCTGTTGGTGCTTAACCAGTTTCCTGAGACGCCGGAGTCCGTTCCCGCGCTGGGCGACCTCGCGGTCAGCTACATCGAGTCCTCCGATAAGGACACGGACTCGATGTTGATGGCCGACACGGTCATCGCGCATCTCTCCGAACGCTTTTCCGCCAACGCCAAACTCATGAAGGAGGCGGGCGACCAGATGCGCCGCATCGGCGAGCATTTCGGCGAAATGAAGATGGAGGACAAGAAGCGCCAGACGTACGCGCTGTTTTTCCGCGATTATCCTTCGCACTATGCGGCCGGCCAGCTTGTGATGAGCTTTGGCGAGCGGGAATTCCAGGCGAAAAATTATCTGGGCGCCATGACGTATTATAAGCAGATCGCCGAGATCTACACGAATTCGCCGTATTATTACGACGCGCTGAATCGGATGGCACAGATCTACAAAGAAGAAAGACAGCACACCAACGAGATTCAGGCGCTCGAGTTTTATGTCGCTCGGATGTCTGAGCGCACTCGGCAGGACCATGCGCTGGTGGCGGGTAAATTCCGTCTGGCCGATGCCTATCGCGAGTATGGCAACCTGTTGCTCAAGAGTGTCGGGACCAATGAGACGGTCACGGCGGAGCAGAAGGAGGTTGTGCAGAAGGAGGGCGTGAATTATTTGACCAAGGCGGCCCTGGGTTTTGGCGGCGTCGCCAAGCTGCTGGGCGAGTCGGCTGCGACCTACCAGCAGAACGACGAGGAGACCAAGCGTAACGCGCAGATGTTCGAGATGGCGGTTTTCACCAAGGCGGTCTGCCTGACGCAGATCAACCATCCCCAGGACAAGTTGCCCGTCCTGCGTAAGATGGCGATTGCGGCTTTTGAGGATTATGTGAAGCAGTTTCCCAAGGGCAAGTTGGCGCCCAAGGCCCAGCTCCAAATCGGAACGCTCTATACCATTCTGCAGGATACGGCAAATGCCCAGGTGGCCTTCGAGAAATTGAGCAAGGCGTACCCCGAGTCGGACGAGGCCAAGAATTCGGTGCCGATGCAGGCTGCGGCCCTGATCGAGATCGGGCTGCGCGGCGAAGGCGTGGCCAAATACCGCCAGATGTTTGCTGCGGGAGGCACCTATACCGAGGGGCAGTTCATGGCGGCCGCCAAGGCGCTTGAGGAGGCCAAAGAGTACGACATGGCACTCCAAGCCTACGATAAGGTGCTGTCAACCGCCAAGGATCTGGGACAGGTTGGCAATGCGAAACTCGGGCGGGCGCGTTCGCTGGCGGGACAAAAGAAATATGGCGAGTCGCTGAAGATCCTCGATGCGTTTATCAAGGATAAGGAGTTGTCTAAGTTGCAGTTGGTGGTCGACGCCAACCTGTTGCTGGTCGAGGTGGCGAGTGAGGACGGCAAGAGTGAAAAAGATGACAACGAGCGTACGCGGTTTTTCAATGCGGCGGTCGATTCGCTCAAAATGGTGAAAAAGTATCGTACGAAGCCCGAGGAAATGGCGGAGTTGGACCTGATGGCGGGTGAGTTGCTCCTGCGCAAGATGGATGCGGAGAAGAAACTGGGTCTCGCGGCGCAGGCGGCGGAAACGCGCGGTAAGGCGATTGTGGCATTCCAAGTCATGATCATGAACCTGAACCCGGGCAATGTCAATTTGGCTACGACTCTGGAAAAAGCCTATTTCCATTGTCTCCCGCTTCTCCTGGAGCACAAGAAGTTAAAGGATGCGGAAGAGGATGGCCAACGGTTCCTGCAGATTTTCCCCAACAGCCGCTACACGACCGATGTGCAGAACTGGCTGAATCAGGCCAAGATCGGGCAGTAATTCTGCCTAAACGAATTTAAGGAGCAAACGCATGAAGATGAGCAAACACACAGCAGTTGTCGCGGCGGTTCTGACGATGTTTTCCGCGGGTGCGGCCATGGCCCAGATCCAAGGTGTCATCACGACGCCGGAAGGTCGTAAGATAGAGGGCACGATCAAATGGAAGGCGCGCGAGAAGACGTATGCGGTTACCGCAAAAGGCGGCAACGTAGAATTGGAGATGGCCCCCGCCAACATCAGCGACCTCCAGATCCCGCGCCCGAAAGAGCTGGATGCGGCCATTGCCAGTATGCAGCAGGGCAGCGCGGCGGCGGCGGTGCCGGTGCTTGAAAAACTCGCCGGTGAGTATCTGATGTTACAGTGGGACACGGTCGCCACGCGTCTGTTGGCGGAGGCGCATGTCAAGGCGGGCGAGCCGGAAAAGGCGATCCGCGTGTGCGAAAAAGTGATCGCCTCGAACCCGAACGCGGCCTTTTTGGGCGAGATGGCTCCGGCCTATTGGCAGGCCCTGATCAAGGCTGATCGCGTGTCCAAGGTTGAGGACCTGTTGGCCAAGGCGATCAAGAGCGGAGACCGCTCGTCTTCGGCGTTCGCGCTGATTGTGCGCGGGGATGTTATTCTTGTGGCTGGCGACACGAACGAGAACGCGAAAAAGGCCTTGCGTGACGGTTATTTGCGCGTGGTGACGCTGTACAAAACCGAAAAAGCCGCGCAGCCGGAGGCGCTTTACAAAGCGGCCAAATGCTTTGAAAAGATCGGGCAGACGGCGCGTGCGGATCAGATGCGGACAACGCTGAAGAGCGAGTTTGCCTCTTCGGAGTGGTCTCGTAAGCCGTAACAACAAAGGTTTCTCCACACCGGTGGGGTGTGGGGTGTCGCAGGGATTTTCTGTTAGTCAACGAAACTAACTTGAACAAAGGGAAACAAAGCGAGAGGTTAATGATGAAAAGACTGGTCATGTCGGCAGTGATGTTTGCGGGTTTGGCAGTTGGCTCTTTGATCGCCCAGGATGCGGCTCCCGCGGCTGCGGCTCCCGCGGCTGCTCCGGCGGTAGCGGCTCCTGCAGCGGCGGCTGGTGCCGTGGCTGAAGCGGGTGCCGAAGCGGCCGCTCCGGCCAAGAAAAAGAGTGGTGGAACTGGTTTCTTTGCCGTGGTTTTCGGTTCCGGCTGGCTCGGCGTCGTGTTGTGGGCGGCGCTGTTCGGGTGCGGCGCGGCTGCCATCTATTTCATCGTGGACAGCTCGGTTCTGATCCGTCCGCAGAAGATTATGCCGCAGACGTTGATCGACAAGGTCAAGGCCGCCATGGCTGAAGGCGATGTGATGAAGGCGATCCAGGCGTGCGAGAGCGAACCGGGCCCCATGGCCAACATTCTCTCTGCCGGTTTTTCGCATGTGGAAGAAGGTTTTGAAGTGATCCAAGAGTCGATCGGGGCTGCGGCAGACTTGGAGACCGAGCGCATCATGCAGCGTCTTACCTGGATTTCGGTCTGTTCCAACCTCTCGCCGATGTTGGGCTTGCTCGGTACGGTGCAAGGTATGATCATGGCCTTCGGAACATTGGCGACGGGTGCCCCGGATGTCGGCGCCTTGGCTCTCGCTATCGCGCAGGCGTTGTGGACAACCGCAGGCGGCTTGACGGTTGCGATTCCCGCCATTACCTTCTACTACAGCATTCGTAACAACGCGAACCGCCTGATCCTGCGCATGCAGGCCATGACCATGGAGCTGATCAAGGATCTGCGCAACGTCGAAGTCGTGAACGATTAAGGCATGTGCCTTGTAACGGGGCGCGTCTTTCGTGGGCGTGCTCTGTTGAGATACCTTTTGTCTGGTATGCTACCCGCGCACCGGCAGATTGTTTTTCCGGTTGGGTATTAAATCATAACGACCTGCTGGGTAACACCGCAAACCGGGGTTCGATACTATGGCTAGACGATCTACAACAGATCAATGCGAATTGGATATGACGCCGATGATTGACGTTGTGTTCCAGTTGATCATTTTCTTTGTTGTCACGCTGAAAATGACCACGGACGTCAATCCTGACATCGTTTTGGAAGACGGCAAGAACGGTGTGATTCTCACTCAGGATAATATGCCGCCGAGCACGCTGGAAATCGAGGTCGACCGTCGTGGACGTATTTCGATCCACAATGCCACCTTGTCGCCGTCGATGCTGAGCACGATCATTAAGAACAGGATTAACCGCTTCAACAGCAACGAGTTCCCCGTGTTAATCCGTGCGGACCGCCGCACCCAGCACGAGAAGGTGCGTAAGGTGATGGACATCTGTACCGGTGCCGGCATCTGGAAGCTCTCGTTCGTCGCCGTTCAAGAGCATAAGGGCAAGAAGAAGGAGTAGGAGGGCTTCTCATGGCTTATAAGCGTAGAGTGAATAAGGGCGAAAGCCCGAAACTGGATATGACGCCGATGATCGACGTCGTTTTCCAACTCCTGATCTTCTTTGTTGTTACGTTGAAGCAGGAGGATATCCTCGCCAAGCTGTCTGCCGCACGTCCTGCGCCGAGCACGGATGAGCGGCTCAAAGAAAATCCGCCTGAGTTGATCAATGTCATCGTAGCTCCCCAGGGTTTTATCTTCAACGGGCGTCCTATGCGGTTGCCGGAACTGGATCGGGGTATCGAACGTCTGGCGGGATATAGCCAAAGCGCCATGATCATCATCAAGTGTACCGCAGATTCGCCGCACGCCTTTCTCGTCCAAGTGCTGGATGTTTGCAATAAACACAAGATGACGAATCTGTCGATTTTCAGCATGTGATAAGGATTTTAACATGAGCAGCAATATCGATATGAGTGAGGTGGATTCGCATCTCGACGAAATCGCCAGAATGTATACGAACGAGACCCTGTTCCGCCGCCTGAAGGTGCTGTTCGGTGGACTCAAGGCTCCTCGCCAATCGAGAGAGTATAAGGCCGCGATGATCGAGCTGCAGCGCTTGTCTGCGCCAATCGCCGCCATTATGCTTCCGGCTCTCGCTGTCGGGTTGTTGATCGTGATGAGCAGTGGCGCATCCGTGGAAGATCGTATTATCGAGACACAAGTGCTTGAAGCTGAAGAGTTCAAGGAGCTGGATAAGGTTAAAGATTTCGAGAAGCCTGAAGAACAGGTGGAAGATGTCAACATGGACATCCCCGTGAATAGCCCGAACGTTCAGGTCCAGAACGACGCGCCCGATCAGCCGATGAGCCCGCAGCCGCAGGCCTTTGACGCGGTGATGACGGTGAAAAGCCCGGTGATCCTCAAGAACATCTACGGCAGCACCCGTAACACTGGTACGCGCGGCGCACAGCTCGCCAAGTTCGGTGGCGACCGCATGACTGAAGACGCGGTTTTGCGTGCGTTGCGTTGGCTCAAGAAAAACCAGCAGCCCAATGGCTCATGGAAAGCTCAGCCGATTGCAATGACCGGTTTGGCAATTCTAACTTTTCTGGCACACGGCGAGAAGCCGGGTGAGTCGGTTGAGTTCGGCCCGACGATCCAGAAAGCGCTCGAGTTTCTTTTGACTAACCAACAGGCTGACGGCCGTTTCAAAGGAATGGATGGAAATCAATATGCACACCCGATTGCGACCTATGCGCTCTGTGAAGCTTATGGGATGACCCTTAATCCGAATGTTAAATCAGCGGCCGAGAGGGCCATTGTACCAATCATCAAGGGTCAGCTTCCGACGGGTGGATGGGAGTATAGAATGAGTCTTGAAGGTGTTCGAAAGGAGAAGAAAAAAGATAAGAATGGCAAGGAATATGAAGAATTGTTGCCGCCACAAAATGACACCTCTTTTATGGGTTGGTGTGCGCAGGCACTTAAAGCCGCAAAACTTGCAAAGATACATGCGGATGGTTTGGAAAAAGCCATCAAGTTGGCTGTGAGAGGATTTAAACGAAATTCCAGTCCTGATGGGGGCTTTGGTTATACGTCGCCTGGCAAGGGAGGACTAACGGCTACAGGAACGTTGTGTATGCAACTTCTTGGAGCATCGAATGAGCCTGAAGTTAAGAAGTCTCTCGAAATTATGGATGGTTGGACACCATCGTTCTCCCGATACGAGCCGGCGGAAGAGATCATCAAACAATTGAAACCGGATGATCTGATTCAGAAAGGTAAGGATGGCAAGCCGGTGCTTGATGATAAAGGGAATCCTGTTAAAAGGACAGCGCTTGAGGTTGCGAAAGAAAGACTTGCGCCCAAAGTAGATCCGGTTGAAAAAATGTTTTATACGGCATCGCCGCAGTATTATTTCTACTATGCGACGCAGTGCAAATTTCACCAGGGCGGCAAGCACTGGGAAGCTTGGAACAAGGTGATGAAGCCTCTCTATATAAAGACGCAAGAAATTGAGAAAAATGGCATCAAGGATGACAAAGGTATTGATCGCGATATCGGCTGCTGGAAGAATGCTGATACTCATACTGATCGTCCTGTCATGGACACTTGTCTTGCCGCGCTGCAGCTCATGGTCTATTACCGCTATCTGCCGACGACCAGTAAAGAGGCCGTGCAGGTGGAAGCGGAGATCATGGCCACCTCGACCGATACCGAGGACATCAAGGTGGATACCGGAAATCTGTAAACAACGTTCACTCTTGCGTGCGTGTTGGGGTGCATTAGTATGAGGTAAGTACCCTTACCAACTAATGCACTTTCTTTTTTAGCGAATGGACGAACGAATTTCATCCTATGCCTTTCTCTCTTTTTCTCGCGCTCAAGTACCTCAGGCCGAAACGGTCGTTCACCTCGGTCGTGACGCTGATTTCCGTGATTGGCGTCGTGCTGGGCGTGGCGATCATCATCATTGTGCGTGCGGTGATGACCGGCTTCGGGGACATGTGGAAAGAGAAAATCCTCGATTTTAAGCCCCACATCACCATCACGACCCATGGCGGAGGCGTGATCGAAAAAGAAGAGTCGGTCTGCAAGCGGCTCGAGATGGTGCCCGGCGTGCTTGCGGCGTCTCCCGGGCTCGAAACGCGCGTGCTGGTTGAGCATCGTCGCCGCGTGGTCGCGCCGCTCATCATCGGTACGGACCCGAAACGCGCTCAGCGCGTGATGAAGCTCGACCGCATGGCGGCTGGCGAGTTCAATATCGAGGGCGACTCGGTCGTGTTGGGTATCGATTTGGCTTCCGAGCTGGGCGTGATGGTGGGCGACGCGCTTCTGGTGTATTCGCCTATGAACCTGGTCTCAAAGGACGAGGTTTATTTTCCTGAGCGACTCACCGTCACAGGCATATTCGATTCCGGACAGCGCGATTTCGATTCCGGGTTCATCGTCACGTCCATCGCGGTCGCCCGTGACCTGATGGGTCTGAAATCGGGCGTGTATTCGATTCATCTCAAAGTGGATGAGCCGCAAAACACGGCGAGGTTTAGCCGGATCGTCGACGACGTGCGAATGTTGATACCCCTTTATTCGGTTCGCACATGGCAAGAAATCGACAGTCAGCTTTTTAACGCGCTTGCGGTGGAGAAGAACATGATGGTCATTCTGCTGATGTTCATCACGGTCGTTGCGATCTTCTGCGTGACCAATACGCTGATCGTGCTGACCGTTCAGAAGACCGACGAGATCGGATTGCTCAAAGCACTCGGCTTTTCTTCGCGGCAGGTGATGGGGGCCTTTGTGTTGCACGGTTGGATACAATGTCTCGTCGGAACGGCGTTGGGAATCGGCGCAGCCCTGCTGATTTTGGAGAACCTGCATGTGCTGGTGGCGCTCTTGGCGCGTCTTGGGGTTGAAGTGTTTCCAAAGAGTGTGTACGGACTCGCTGAGATACCGTGGCGAGTGATTCCTCGCGAGGTGGTGGATGTCGCGGTCTCGGTGATCCTTTTCTGTACGGTAGCGAGTTTATTGCCCGCCTGGCGTGCGGCCCGCTTGGATCCGGTGACGGCGTTGCGTAAGGAGTAGGGGTCCGTTTATCATGTTCCTCTACGAAAAAGAATGATGTTAGAAGCAGCCAATCTGTACAAGACGTATATCTTGCCGCACAAACGGGTGGAGGTGCTTAAAGGCGCTTCGATCTGTGTGGCTAAGGGTGAGCGCGTGGCAATCATAGGGCGTAGCGGCGCGGGAAAAAGCACGCTTCTGCATGTGCTGGGCGGTTTGGATCGGCCAGAGGTCGGCGAGGTCTGTGTGGAGGGGCAGTCGCTCTATGCGGTCTCGCAGAGGAAACGGACGGCGGCGCGTGCGTCCAAGATCGGTTTTGTGTTCCAGTCGTACCACCTGTTGCCCGAGATGGATGTCACGGAAAACGTGATGTTGCCCGCCATGACCGGCGTGCAGAAAATCACGCGGACACACATGCGGCAGCGCGCGCTGAACTTGTTGGATCAGGTGGGATTGGCTGACCGTGCCTCACATATGCCATTGGAACTCTCCGGCGGCGAACAGCAGCGCGTGGCCTTGGCTCGCGCGCTTGTCAACGAGCCCGCGCTCATCCTTGCGGATGAGCCCACAGGTAACCTCGACCGCATGACAGGCGCGCAGATCATGGAGTTGCTTTTCGGCCTCTCCTGCACGCGTGACTTGGCCTTGGTGATGGTGACTCATTCGCCCGAAACCGCCGCGCTCTGTGACCGCGTCCTTGAATTGCACGAGGGGCTGCTGGTTTCGCGCCCATAGAATTGCGGTTAGATCACACGCGCATCTTGTCCAAGCGCGGGCGCGCTTATTGATCTCGCAGGCGGAAGATGAGCGTGAGGCGCGCGGCGGAATCGACAGGGTGTCCTTTGCGGGTGGCAGGCTTAAAACGCGCTTGCGAAGCCGCATGTTCCGCAGCGCGGTCGAGGTCCTTGAACCCGCTGGAACTTACAAGGGTGACGCTGGCCGCGAGCCCGTCCGCTGTCACGGCTACATCGAGTATCACCGTTCCCTCTTCGCCGCGACGCCTCGCGCCGATGGGGTAGGCTGGCCGGATCGGGCGGTCGAGCGAAGGGTGCGCATCGATGTGGCCTGACGCGCCCCCGCCCCCTCCTGCAGGGCTGTCGCTTTCTGGCGAGGAAAAAGGTTCAGCGGAGACGGTCGCAGGTGCGCTGGAGACTCGCGGGGATGGGACGCGCACAGGCTTGGGCGCCGGCTTCGGCGCGGGAATGGGCGTGACGGGGTTGTCTGACGCCACAGGTTTCGGAATGGGCTCTGGCGGCGGGAGCGCGTCGGTGAAGTCGGGTTTATCGGGAAGTTGCGGCTGAGGGGGCTGTTCGACAGGCGCGGGAGTCTGGAGTGGAGGGAGGTCCAAGGCGGACCGGGCCTCGGCCTGTGACAAACCCGGCAGGTCTCTTCCTTCCTCGGTCAGGGCCAGTTCTACCGAGGCGATTTTCAACTCCGGAACGGTTGTTTCCCTTTCCGTTCGCTGACTCAGGGCCTGATGACCGATGAGCAGCAATCCCAAGAGATGCAGCACGGCGGACAGCGTGAAGCCCACGATATGGTCGGTGGAGAACATGGAGACGTGCTTTACGGCTGTTTGTCGGTTGCCGTTTGCATTTTGCCGCTGACTTGGAACGCGACGCGTTCCACGCCGCCGTTTTTGAGTTTGCCGAGCAGTTCAATGCCCGTTCCCAGCGGCGCTGCTTTGTCGGCGCTGATGAGAACAGGAGCGGCTTTTTCACGCCAGAGTTTGACGGTTGCGAGAACCAGATCGTCAAGCGGCAGCGGTTGCTTGTTTAGATAGAGCGTATTGTCCGCCGTCAACGTGATGACCGTCTGCTCTCCTTTCTGCAGGCTTCCCTTGGAGGCAGGCAGGTCCACCTTCAGTCCCCGGTGGACCGACATGGAGAAGATCGAGTACACGAAAACGACCAAAATCAGGAACATGACGTCCATGAGGGAGATCATCTCCATTCGGGCTGTGCGGTCTTCGTAACCGGAACTCAGGCGCATGGCTCACTCTCCGGGTTGGTTGGCGCGGGCATTCTTGCTGACGCCGGTGTTGTAGGCGACTCCGAATTGGTGGATGCTCTGCTCCAGCTCGGTGGTGCGGCGTTTAAGCTGCGAGACGAGAAAGTTGAAGGGGAAGAGACAGCCGATGGCAACGATCAGCCCGGCGGCGGTGGTGATGAGTGCCTCGGCAATGCCGGCTGTTGCCCCGGCGGGATTTTCCATGCCGGCGGCGTCGAGCATGTTAAACGTGTTGATGATGCCTGTGACCGTGCCGAGGATACCGAGCATGGGCGCCACGGTGATCGTGGTGTCGAGCACCGAGAGTCCTCGGCGCAAACGGTCCAGCTCGAGTTGCGAGGCGGCCTCCAGCGTTTCCAGAAAGCCGGCTTCCCGGTTCTCGAGGGACTGGGCGAGTACGCGGCAGATCGGTGAGTCAGCCTGCTTTGAACACGCGAGAGCTTCGTCGAATTTCCCCTCGCGCGTGAGAGCAATCATGGCCTTCTGCCTGTTACGGAAATAGAAGTTGGCGGTGTTATACTTCCAAAAGGCAAAGAGGCGTTCAAAGGCGACCGCGAGCCCCATCAGCGAACAGGCCAGGATCGGCCACATGACCGGGCCGCCACGGTTGAAGAGCGTGATGCCGGTCTCGAAGAGGCCTTGCGGTGCCTCTGCAGCAGCCTGGGCGAGCAGGGGAAACGGAAAGCAAAGCATGGAATAAGCCTCCTTTTGTTGCGGCACGTTAGCGCCGCGTTTATTCGGCGGACTTCAGTCTGCCGGCTGATTTTCGGAACCTGTATGCCTCCGTCGGCGCACAAGCCCCGCTCGGCCAACTCAAGGAACGTCCACAACCCTTGTCAGGTTCACATCACCTTCATCTTGGGCAGATCTTGTATATCCACATAGCCGACCAGTTTGCCCTCGGCATCAATGACCGGCAAGTCGTCGATCTTGAACTTCTCGAAGAGGCGCAGCACATCCACGGCTAGGGCCTCGTCGGTCACTGAAATGGGCTTGTGGGTCATGACGGTTTGGACGGGGCAGTGGAGAATGTCTTTCCCCTCGGAGAGGAGACGGCGCAGATCGCCGTCCGTGAAGATGCCTGCAAGTCGTCCGTCGGAGTGAGCCACCAGAGCGGCTCCGCTTTTGGCTGTCGTCATGGCCATGATGGCGTCCATGATGGTGGCGGAGAGCGACAGCCTGGCCAGGCGCTCGCCGGTGCGCATGATGTCTTTGACGCGCAGGACAAGGGCGCGCCCGATCGCGCCTGCGGGATGCAGCCGGGCATAGCTCTCTTTGTTGAAGTGGCGGGCGTCGATGAGCACCATGGCGAGCGCGTCTCCCACGGCCATTGTCGCGGTTGTGCTGGTGGTGGGAGCCATGCCAAAGGGACAGGCCTCCTTGCCGATGCGGACGCAGAGCACCACATCGCTCAGGCGTGCGAGCGTGCTGTCAGGATTACCGACCATGCCGATGACTCGGATGCCGAGACGGCGTACGGCGGGGATAAGCTTGATGACCTCATCGGACTCACCCGAGAAACTGAGCGCGAACAGCACGTCGTTTTCGGCAATCATGCCAAGGTCGCCATGCATGGCTTGAATGGGGTTCATGACCACGCTGGTTGAACCGGTACTGGCGAGGGTGGCCGAAAGCTTCTCGGCGATATGCAGGTTCTTGCCGACGCCGGTGACAACGATTTTGCCTCCGTTGTCGAGGGTTTCGAGAATCAGGTTCACGGTAGCGAGGAAATCTTCGCCGAGGGCGGCCTGCGCGGTGCGGAGCCCGTCGATTTCAGTGTCGATGACCTGCCAGGCGCGTGAGAGTATCGCAGCGTTGTCCATAAAAGGTTCGGGTTTCAAAGTTCGCCCTCCGTCGCCATCGCTTGGGAGGACCAGGTTTCGGGGTTCTGCCGGTTGAGCCTATTGCGCCTCACCGTCTTTCAGTGATGAAACTTCAGTGTAGCGCAAAGGGCGGATAGCGCAAAGTGTCTTTTTTGTCTTGAGAGGACGAGGATGCAGGACTAAAATATAAGCATGGTCGGAGATAATTATCCTTCACAGTTCAAGTCAAACGAAAGGAGCGCACCATGAAAACCTTCGATGTTCAGACAAGCGTGCATAGTCAGTTTGTAAACATTACGGATCAGGTTCAACAGGCGGTCCAAGCGTTGGGCATCACCGACGGCGTGGTGACGGTCTTTACGCCGCACACGACCTGCGGCTTGACCATCAATGAGAACGAGGATCCGAACGTGGTGGCCGATTTTCTCCACCAGCTCAACACGTTGGTGCCGTGGAAAAACCCCGCTTATTTGCATGCGGGCGGCAATACGGCGGCGCACGTGAAGACCTCGCTGGTCGGCTCTTCCGTACAAGTGATCGTGGCGTATGGCAACGTGCAGCTTGGCATGTGGCAGGGAATCTACCTGTGCGAGTTCGACGGCCCGCGCATCCGGCACCTGTGGGTGCAGTAAGCCTGCTTGAAAGAGTCTAGTCGCACGAAGGCCAGGTGTTTAGCACCTCCTCGTAAACCGCGAGGGTTTGTGTCACCATTTGATTGAGCGAGAAGCGGGCAAGGGTGTCTTCACGCAGTCCCGAAAAGGAGGCGTGGGACGCCTGTATGAGCCGGTCGGCGAGTTGCGCCTCGTCGCCCGGCTCGACCAGCCAGCCGTTGAAACCTTCGCGGACGATGTCCAGCGCTCCGCCGAAACGGGTGGCGATCACCGGGCATCCCATCGCGAGCGCTTCGGCCATCGAACGTCCGAACGATTCGGGCTTGGCCCGGTTTCCGGACACGAGCACGTGACCGCATGCATAGATCTCGGCAACCTTGCTCTGGCTGCCTGCGAAGACCACGTGGTCCTGCAATCCCAAATCGACGGTCAATTTTTGCAGCTCCCGCGCATGTCCGGCGCGTGCAGCTTCAGCTCCGCCCACAATCACCGTCTTGATCTGCGGGAGTATCTTGCGTGCCAGGGCGGTGGCACGGATGAGCACGTCATATCCCTTGAGCGGTGTGATGCGTCCGACGCCTAGCACCACGAAACGGCCTTCCAGCCCGTACTGGTTGCGGAAATGCGCCATGAACGCTGTATCGCGCTGTGCCGGATCGAAGAGCTGAGGGTCAATGCCGCGCGGCACGAGCCGGATTCTTTCCTGCGGAGTCTTGTAGTGCGCGCGGATAAAATCCACGATGGCCGTGCTGGGGCAGATCACCCGTTGGCCCGCGGTCATGATTCGGCTATAGGCATTCACGCTGTTGAAGCCGTGGACTGTAGAGACAAAGGGCAGGCGCAGAGAACGATTGGCCAGAACAAAAAGCCACCCCGGTAAGCGGCTGCGGTAATGCACAAGATCCGGCCGCACCTCGTTGATTTTACGCCGTAACGCCAGCACGCGCTGCGGAACTGTGAGTGGGTTTTTCGATTTCACATCCAGCTGGATGTGCCTGCCGCCGTCGCGCATGATGATCTCCGCCAACCCTCCGCCGCTGGAGATAACGGTGCTGGCATGGCCTCTCTTGACGAACTCGCGGTTGAGTTCGACGGTGCCGCGTTCGACGCCGCCCTCGTCGAGTGCCGGTAGGATCTGGAGAATGTGCATGGTCGTTATGATACAGGGTTCAGGGTTCGGGGTTCAAGCAAGGAGGGTTCCCGCATTCCGGTGTTCCATCCTCCCTCGGACGCTGGTAAACTGGTTCTTGTTTGAAAACGAACCGGTCAGATTCTGTAGGCGTCCCTCTTCCGGGTGGATACCGGGAGATGTGGCGTATTGCCGCCCCGCTGATTCTCAGCATGGCGTCGTACACCATTATGCAGTTCTGCGACCGCGTATTCCTATCGCGTTACAGTAGCGTCACGATCCAGGCCGCACTGCCTGCGGGCATTCTGGCGCATACGCTGATCTGTTTCTTTCAGGCGCTTGCGGGATACGCCGGCACATTCACGGCGCACTATCATGGCGCGAAAGATCCCTCTCAATGTGTGCGGGCCACCGTGCAAGGCCTCTGGCTGGCGCTGGTGTCGTGGCCGCTGATCCTCCTTCAGATACCGCTCGGGTATTGGTTCATGGCGCTGAGTGGCCACGCCCCGGACGTATTAGCGGCCGAAAAGACCTACTTCTTGATTCTTATGGCGGGCGGTATCATGGTGCCGCTCAACTCCGCTATCGGCGGCTATTTTATGGGGATCGGTCGCACGAAGGTCAACATGGTCGCCAACACGCTCGGTTGTTCACTGAATATCATCCTTAACTATGCGATGATCTTTGGGCATTGGGGCGTGCCGGAGATGGGTATCGCGGGCGCGGCTTATGCAACCCTCATCTCCGGTTTCATCACTTGCCTGATCCAACTCGCCCTCTTTTGGAGGGAGCCGCTTGTGCGGAGTATCGGATTCCCGAAGGTTCTGAAGCCGGATTCCGCGTTGCTCCGGCGTATCATCTGCTTTGGTACGCCGTCGGGGCTTCAACTGCTGATGGATGTGGGTTCATTCGCCGTGTTCATCATGCTGACCGGGCGCATGGGAGAGGTGGCTTTGGCCGCGAGTAACATCGCTTTCAGCATTAACAACCTTGCCTTTGCGCCGCTACTCGGTTTCGGCCTGGCGGCCTCTACCGTCGTAGGTCAACACCAGGGCGCGCGCAATCCCGAAGCCGCCCATCGGGCTGGCTACACCGGGCTCAAGATGGGCTTGATTTACATGGGCGTGATCGGTGCGACGTTCGTCCTTTTTCCCAAAGGATATTTCGAGCTCTTCCGTTCCCAGGATGCCGCCTATTCGGCAGATGAGTTGCTTGTTCTGGGCCGCACGATGCTCTTGCTGATGACTGCCTGGGGGTTGCTCGATACGGTATCCATTGTCCTCAGCGGCGCGCTGAAAGGCGCGGGCGATACCCGTTTCGTAATGCTGTACATGATTCTTGGCAGTTGGCTGGTGCTCGTGCCAGGCACGCTCGTGCTCATTCATCTCGGTGTCGGTATCCTCGGCGTCTGGGTGTGGCTCGCCGTGTATGTCTGCGTGCTCGCCCTCGGCTTCTGGTTGCGCTGGCGGCAAGGCCGTTGGAAACACATTCGCGTCATCGAAGTCCGCGAAGGGTTGGAATACATCCCTCCCGTCACAGACGAAATCCATTGACCCCTCACATCTGCGCTACGGGAATCGAGAGCGCAGCGTCGATGTTGTCGTCAAGTTTCTTGCTGAATTCAAGGACGGAGGTTTTGAGGTTGTTCAACCCCAGGGCCTCTAACGGCTCGCCGTCGTCCAGCATCACCTTCGTGATGTCGGCCACGGTGATGCTGCTTCCGCAGCGGAAAAGAAGATATTCGCCGGGCCGCCCCGCCACTTCGGCCAGGATCTGGTTCCGCACGAGGTCGTCGAGGATTTCCTTGGCGAATCGGTGTGGGATACCTCGCTGTTTCGCGAAGTCCTCCGCTGCGAAGGGGCCTCCGTCCGTCTCGCGCGCCAGCCGCGCGGTTTCCGCGCAGAGCGTCAGCGCCAGCAGAAGCCGCGAGCGCAGGCTGGCCCCGGCCGCGTTTTGCTCCAGCACGTAGGTGTCGCGGTTCTGCACCGCAAACGCGATCTCGGAGCCCAAAAGGATGATCTGCCAGCTCGTATAGACCCACATCAGCAGGATCGGCAGTACGGCGAAGCTGCCGTAGAGCGTGCTGTATTTTCCGATGCCGATCTGTAGCATCGCGCACAGCTTAAGCCAGCCACCGAATAATATGATAGCCACAAAACCGCCCGCCAGCGCTGGCACGAACTTGACCCTCGCGTTCGGCATGAACCCCAGCAGGAAGGCAAAGGTAAGCGTGCCGATCGTCAGAGTCACCGATGTTTTGAATAAGCCGCTCGAAAGCAGGCTCCGAAAAGCCTCGGAAGCGGGTCCGCCAACAGTCTTGTCCATGATCTGCGTGAGTTTTGCGGCAATCGGAACGGTCGACACCGCCGTGATCAGGAATGGCAGGATCATGCAGACAAACAGGTAGTCGGCGCATTTCCGAACAAGGGCGCGCGGGTGCTCAACGCCCCAAATTTGGTTGAAACTGGATTCTACCTTGCCCAACATGCCGATCACGGCCCAAATCAGCATCACAGCGCCGATACCGCCCAGTGTGCCGAATTTGAGCTGATCGATCTGCTCGAACAGTTTGTCGGCGATTTCACGAACCTGCGACGAAAAGACTTTGGTCACTTCAGCGGGCACCTCTCCTTTGGTCCCTCCCGCGGCTTCGACCTGCTCTTCGACAGACTGCTCCATCTGGGCCATCCAGCCGTTCAGTTGCTTGTTGATCTGCTCCTTGGCCAGATCAGCGCCGCCGAACGCGCGTGCCATCACCAGTGTCAGAGCCAAGATCGGAATCAGCGCCATCAGCGAGAAAAAGGTCAGCGACGCCGCATGGAGTGAGCACTGGTTGCGTTTGAATCCGGACACCACCAATGACACCAACCGAACAACATGCACGCCGAACCGATGGAGCCAAGGCAACTCTCTGGAATGCAGTTCCCATACGCCTTTCAGCATAAATCGCTTACACTGTCCGATGGCCGTTGGCTTTGTCTCGCGCTTCATACGTCGTCTCCGGGTTTGACCGTTTGAGGAATAGGCTGTTGAGAGCGAAGCAGCGGACGGACACGGATCGCCTTGGGCGTGCTGGGGCACACGTATTCGCAACAGCCGCATCCTGTGCACGCCTTGGGATCAACCACCACGCGGCTGACCATGTTTACCGGATCCCACGCCGTGTCCAGCGCGCCGTGCGGGCAGGCGCTCACGCACGCTCCGCATTCGCGGCTTTGTCCTAAAAGACACTCGTCTTCGTCCACCCGTACGGTGCCCATCGGCATCGCGAATTTCTTATCCGCGGCGAATCGCGGAATCGCGCCGCTTGGGCAAGCCTGACCACACGCCGCACAAGCGGGAACGCAGTAGTTATAATCAAAGCACACTTCGGGTGCCAGCACGCCAGCCCAGCTCGTGCCTGCTCCGCCGAAACGGATAATGCCGGTCGGGCACGCCCGCACACAGGCTCCACAACGCGTGCACAGGCGCGTGAAACGCGCTTCCCGTCCGCTGGCCGGAGGACGAATCACGGCCGACGGCGCCGCATGTCCGGGCGGCAAGACGAACCGGTAGCCTGCGCCTAGCCCTAAACCCAGAAAAGCGCGTCGCCCGAGGGCTGACGTTTCTTTCATGAGCGCATCGGCGGGAGCCTTTTGGCGTAGCGGAAGACGAAGCAGATCCTGTAACGCCCCGAGGGGGCACAGCCGGCCACACCACAGTCCGGGAGCGAGCAGCGACAGAAACAACAGGAAAGGTAACCCTGCCGCCGCGAACCAGTCCCTCAGCTCAAGGTGAGGCCGCACTACGCCGAAGCCAGCATTAAAAAGCACCAACGGATCGAGCCAGCCGAACAGCGGATAGCCCACCAAGGCAGCGCCCATACCAATAAACACGAGCCATACGCCGATCTTCGGCATGCGACCGACCCATGCTCGCCGCATGACGCAGCACGCCGCCGCATCTTGGCAGGTCCCTGACGGGCACAGCCAGCGGCAGAAGGCGCGTGGCCAGAAGGCGCAAACAACCGCAAGCGCCAGTGCGCCGAGCAGAAACAGCGAACCCGCGCCTGCCGACACAGCGAGCAGCGCGTTGAACGGGCTCAGCGAGGGCACCAGGCCCGCACGCCACAGGGGCTCTTTCCCCGGCCACGCACACACGGCAGCCGCGACACAAACGGTGCCGCGCCACGCTGCTCGCGCGATCATCCGCTTGTTTACCGGTCTGGAAAGATAGCCAAACATGGTTTTGTATATTACCGCCATCGTGTTCGGAAAGCAAAGTCGTTTCAGGCGGAGGGCTCACGTCGAGTCGGCTGTTGCCGGTGGTGGTCACGGTACGCTTTGGGTGAACACGACATCATGCGTTTAAAGGTGCGGGTGAAATGGCTGTGATCATAGAAGCCCACCGTCAGCGCGATATCGGCAATCGTTCGGTCAGTGGCCTCGAGCAAAGCACGGCTGGCACTGACGCGCACGCGCAGAATATATTCTCCAGGCGAGGTGCCGAGAAGCTGGAGGAAGCGACGTTCAAGCTGACTTTGGGAGATGCCCGCCAAGGCTGCCAAACCTCCGATATCCAACTCTTCCCCGTAATGTTTGTGGATGTGGTCGATCACTTTTGAGATACGGCCATACCACTGGGGGGTGTCGCGCAGGCCGTCGACGATGCGGTGGATGCCTGCTACGCCGATGATACGTCCGTCCCTGCCGTTAACCGGCACTTTGCTGTAGACGATCATTTTGTCGGAATTTTCAGGCGCGGGTGCCATCGCGTTGATAATCGGCCGTCCGTTTTGCATCACCTCTTGGTCCCCCTGCACATACAGTGCGGCACGGTCTTTCGGGAAAAAATCGTAGTCGGTCTTGCCGAGGGTTTCGCGCTCGTGATTCGCTTGACAGAATTCGCAGGCGCGACGGTTCTGCATGACGAACCGCCCGGTGCGGTCCTTCATGAAAAAAGCCACATCCGGCACAAGATCCAGCAGGTGACGGAACGGTGCCCAATCGCCGATGCGGGCGAGGAATTCTTTTTGGAATCGCTCGGGTTTCATGCGGCTATTGTACAAGCATCTGAGTCGATTCTACAAGAATGGAAAAGACGGATGCGGTAAAGTAATGGCGAAAATCAATGCTATTGAACAATGGGCGCGGATGACAATCCGCAAGGATAGGGGATGAAGCAGTCGAGAAGGACATTCCTGAAAGAGTTGATGGCGGCGGGGATCGCGCCGCTGGTTCTGCCGTCGCGCGTGCTGGGACGGGAAGGAGCCGTCGCGCCGAACAGCCGGATCAACCTGGCGATGATCGGAACGGGGAGGCAGGTGTTCCACGCCAACCTGCCGTGGTTCCTCTGGTCCAAGGACGTTCAGGTCGTGGCGGTTTGCGACGTTGACGCGTGGCGAATGGACATGGCGCGGCAGGCGGTCGAGGCGAACTACGCGGTGTCGGCTGGGCACGACGGCTACAAGGGGTGCGCGATGCACCGCGATTTCCGCGACGTCCTCGCGCGCAAGGACGTCGACGCGGTCATGATTTCCACGCCGGACCATTGGCATGCCGCCATGGCGGTCGCGGCGGCGAAGGCGGGCAAGGACATCGCTTTGGAGAAGCCCATTTCGCTGTGTGTGCGCGAGGGGCGGGCAATTGCGGACGCCGTCAAGAGGCACGGCCGCATCTTGCGTACGGATACGGAGGTCCGCGCCTGCAAGCCGTTTCATCAGCTTTGCCAAGTCGTGCGCAATGGGCTGATCGGCAACGTCAAGCGCGTCTACGCCACCGTGCCGAGCGATCCGCCGCCCCTCAAGGAAAGACCCGCCTCGCAGCCCGTGCCGCCAGAATTGGACTATGACCTGTGGCTTGGGCCAGCCCCCGTTAGGATTTATACAGAGCAGCGTGTCCATTACCGGCAGGCAGGGTTGGACTATGTGGGTGGTAAGGGGCCAGGCTGGTTCCATATCAGCGACTACTCGCTCGGGGTGATCCTGAATTGGGGCACCCACATGCTGGACATCACGCAGTGGCTGCTGAACACGGAGTGCGGGGGGCCTGTGGAGGTTAAGGGATCGGCTCGGTTTCCGAAGGACAATCTCTGGGATATCGCTCAGTCTTTCAAGATTCGGTATCGGTACGCCAACGGGGTTGAGGTGTTCTACACGAACGGCGAAGCGGCGTGCGTGCGCGTCGAGGGAACCAAGGGGTGGATCGAGTACACCTGGTTCAAGGAGAACAGCTTTAAGGCGAGTTCGGAGTCGCTTTTGAAATGGAAGCCGGGCGCCAGCGACATTGCGCTGCCCTGCGTGGACGAGAAGCAGGATTTCGTTGACTGTGTCAGGAGCCGGAAACAGCCGGTCATCACGGCCGAGATCGGCCACCGCGCGGCAACCATGTGTCAGCTTGGCCACATTGCGGCTCTGCTCGGCCAGCGGCTGAAATGGGATGCGGCGGCGGAGCGGTTCATCGGCAGCGATTCGGCCAATGCGCTGCTGACGCGGCCTCACCGCGAGCCGTGGGGCGTGGCTGGCTGTTGAGAGGGAACAAAAGGGGGGGTGTGATGATCTGTAAATGGGTATGTGTCGCCGGCCAAGAGGGCAGAGACAACCGGCACGCTTATCCGGACGGGCGAAGCCACCTGTCCCGACCTGTGGAACGTGGTCGGATGGCCGTGTTTGCAGCGTGTCTTGCGCTGTTCGCTTTGCGCGCCGCAGGAGCGGCAGCCAATCCCTTTTTCGCGATGGATACCGGGCTGCGAGACGGCGTGTCGCGGACGCCAGCCGAGCAGGCGCGCCTGCTCAAGGAGCTCGGCTACGCGGGCGTGGGCTGGAGCCCGGCGCAGACGCCGGAAATGCTGGAGGCCTGCGACGCTCAAGGGCTGAAGATGTTCAACGTCTATGTGGGCGTCGAAATCGGTCCAACGAACCACGTCGCGCCCGAACACATCGTCCGCATGATCGACCAGCTCAGGGGGCGTGACACGGCGCTTTGGCTGTACGTGACCAGCAAGACCTATAAGAAGCCCTCTGACGAAACGGGCGACGACGATGCGGCCGCGCTGTTGCGCGACATCGCGGACCGGGCGCAGCAAGCGGGACTGAAGGTGTCGCTCTATCCGCACACGTGGTTTTGGATGGAGCGCGTGCAGGACGCGGTGCGTCTGGCGAAGAAGGTGGACAGGCAGAATCTAGGCGTTACCTTCAACCTCTGCCACTGCATCAAGGTCGGGGACGCGGGGCACATCAGCGAACTGCTCGATCTGGCCAGGCCGCACCTCACCTTCGTAACGATCAACGGTGCCGACGGCGAGGGCGACTGGAGCCGGCTGATCCAGCCGTTGGGGCAGGGGTCGTTCGACGTCGCGGCAGTGTTGAGAAAACTAAATGAGTTGGGCTATTCTGGCCCGGTCGGCTTGCAGCACTACGGCGTCAAGGGCGATGCGCGTGAGAAGCTGGGACAGTCGATCGAGGCGTGGCGCAAGGCGCAGGTGAGCAAGTGAGGGGGATGGCTATGGCAGAGTCCCGAAGAGGCTTTTTAAAAGCGATGCTGGCGGCGTCCGTGGCGCCGATGGCTGTGCCGCCCAGCGTGCTGGGGCGGGGCTGGACCGCGCCATCGGAGCGCGTGACACTCGGGTGTATCGGGACTGGCAGCCATTTCATGGGACGCAACCTACCTTGCATGAAGCTGGTGCCGGACATCCAGTTGGTGTCGGTGTGCGACGTCGACGCCGAGCGCATGGAATCGGCGCGGATGGCCGTCACGCAGAGCTACGGCTCCGGCGTCAGCGCTCACGGCGACTTTCGTGAGATCCTGGCTAAGCCCGACGTCGACGCGGTGATGATCTCTACGGCCGACCACTGGCACGTTATGATTTCGATTCTGGCGGCAAGGGCTGGCAAGGACGTGATGTGCGAAAAGCCGCTCACGTACAACCAGGCAGACGGGCGCGTGCTGGTCGACACGATCCGGCAGACGGGGCGAGTTTTTCAGACGGCTTCCGAGAACCGGACCGTGCCCGAGTACAAGCAGATGTGCGAGATCGCGCGCAGCGGCAGGCTCGGCAAGATACGGCGGGTCGGCGTGGGGTTGCCCGGCGGCTATTGGCCAGGCACTCAGAAGTTCAACCCGGTGGTTTACGAGGAGCCGCCAAAGACGCTAAACTACGACATGTGGCTGGGGCCCGCACCCTTCAAACCCTATACGGCGGCGCGTACGCACTTTGTCTTCCGTTGGATCTCCGACACCAGTGGCGGTATGCTGTGCGACTGGGGTGCGCATCTGCTGGACCTCGCACAGTGGGCGCTGAATCGGGAAAAGGGCGGGCCGGTCAAGGTCGAAGGCTATGGATGGAAGCCTGTTCACGAGTTGTATGACACGTTAACCGATTTTCATCTCCGCTACGAGTATGAGGATGGTGTGGAGTTGTTCGTGGACGCATGCGTGCCCAAATTGAGGATCGAGGGCGACGAGGGCTGGATCGAGTCCGTGCAGTGGCGAGGACCTGTTCAGGCTTCCAGCCGAAAGCTGCTTGAACCCGTCGGGCCGGGGGAGGTGCAGCTCAAGAGCGAGCGCGTCGACGGCGAGCATGTGAGTTTCGTCAAGGCGGTCAAGTCGCGCACGTCGGCGTACGCGCCGGCTGAGGTGGGACACCGCAGCATCACGCTTGCGCACATCGGTAACATTGCGATCGCCTGTGGCAGCCCGCTACGCTGGGATCCGCAGACCGAGCGGTTCTTGAATGCGGCAGATGCGGATAAGTTGTTGTCGCGGGAGAAGCGGGCGAAGTGGAATCTGGTGTGAGCTTACGGGCAAAAGCGGAAGGTAACGGGAAGAAGATGCTATGAGATGGAGATTTTGTAGCTTGCCGGTGATCATGATATCGGGCCTTTTTGTTCGTGCCCAAGACTTGGAGTCCCTCTACGCCAGGCTGCGGGATTCACCGTCTGAAGCGATTGTGTCGGCGCTGGAGAGTTCCGATGTCTATACGCGCGAGTTGGCGCTGGCGCAGATCGCGCGCGAGAACCGCTCGCCGGAATTGACGCGGGTCGCGGCGGAGGCGGTGGCGACGATGAGTCAGCCGGAAGTCAAGGCGCAGCTCATCGCCGTATTGGCAGAGCGCGGCGACACATCTGTTTTACCTTTTGTGCGCAAGGCTTTGACGGATCAGGACCTCGCGGTACGCGTTGCGGCGGCTGAGACGTGCGGAGTGCTCAAGGACGTCAAGGCTGCGGATGCGCTTTTCGAGATGCTTGCGGGCGAGCAAGGCGAGGTGGCAAGCGAGGCATTGCGACGTATTCCGGGTCAGGCAATCGACGTTCGGTTGCTCAAAATCCTTCGGGATAGCGAAAGCACGTGTCGCGTTGTGGCGGCTGACCTGTTGGCGGCGCGGCGGTACAAAGGGCTTTTTCACGCGCTTCTGGATAAACGGTTATTCGAATCAGGCGATGTGGCGCTGGCCAAGGCGGTGGCAGGTGCGATCCGGATCTACGCCCCGGACGACAGCTTCCCTCTGATCCTCGCGTTTACCCTGTCGCTGCCCGAATCGTCAGCAGAACTGTTGGTGGGCACGCTGTCAGCAACCCTCGGCGCGGCGGCGGACAAGCCGGCATGCGTGCGGCGAATCGCTCAAGCGCTTGCGACTTGTGAAGCGGCACGCGCACCGATACTTACTGCGTTGCTGGCGGCGAGTCAGGACAATGAGTCGTTGCGCCTGCTTTCGCTGCGACTTGAGTCGGACGATCTTGAGGTGCGCAAAGATGCGGTACGCAATCTCGGCAAATGGAACAATGAAATTGCGCTGACGCCCTTGGTGCTATTCGCGAAACGCGAGCGCGATGCAGGGGCGCAGACGCTGGCTTGGCGCGCGGTAATCGATATCGTTAATCGTCCGGACAAGGTCGTTGATTACTATCAGCCGGTCTCTGCAATTCAGCAGGCGGTCTGGCACGCTTCGAGGCGTGAGGAGAAGCTTGCGGCTCTGTACGCGTTGTCGCACTACCACCCGAAGTCGTGGGAGGTGGAGTGGCTGCTGACCAAAATCGAGACCGAACTGCCGGAGATGGCTGCCGATGCGCAAAGCGTGAAGGCTTCGCTGGTGCCGCCGTTTTCGGGGTTGCTGGGAAGGTAACGTTGGGTTGCAGGCAAGGGCCGTCCCCCGAACGCGCACGGGTAACAAATGACGGGGAAACGTGGAGCGGTTGCTAAAAGAAAGAAGAGGATTATGATTAGGACAACGAAGGGATGCCTTTTCTCCTAATCCTAATCTTTTTCCAACAAGGTGTTCTCAAATAAGAAAAAGGATAAGGCGGTGAAGAGGATGCAGGAAAAAAGCGCAGGGTTGTCGCGAGCGTTTTCGCGGCGGGAGTTTGTCGCGGTTGCGGGTGCCGCAGGCGTCGCGGCTGCGGTACCTCCAGTGCTCGGGCAGGACACGGTTCCGTTTTCGGGACCGAAAATCAAGCTCGGTATCATCGGGTGCGGCGGGCGTGGCACATTTGTAGCCAACCTGTTCCAAAAGCACGGAGGCTACGAAATCGTTGCGTTAGCCGACTACTTTCAGGACCGGGTGAATGAGGCGGGAGAGAAATTTGGAGTGCCGTCCGCACGACGGTTCACCGGGCTCTCCGGCTATAAGCGGCTGCTCGACACCAAGCCAGACGCCGTGGCTGTTACGACACCGCCCTTCTTCCATCCGGAACAGGCCGCTGCCGCCGTCGAGGCGGGATGCCATGTGTATGTCGCCAAACCCGTCGCCGTGGACGTGCCGGGATGTCAGTCCATCAGGGCCAGCGGAAAGAAGGCCACGGAAAAGAAACTCTGTTTCCTGGTGGATTTCCAGACGCGAGTGCAGCCCTTCTACCAAGAAGCGTTACGCCTCGTTCACGAGGGTGCGATCGGCGAGTTCGTTTTCGGGGAGGCTTCTTATCAGTGTGGTCGGCTGGGAATCCATCAGCCAAACGAGGGTGCTGAAGGGCGTTTGCGCAACTGGCTGTTTGACAAGGCGCTCTCCGGTGACATTATAACCGAACAGAACGTTCATGCTCTTGATGTGATGAACTGGGTGCATCAGCGTCCCCCGCTGCACGCCTTCGGTACCGGCACGCGCAAGGTGCGCGTTGATGTGGGCGATTGCTGGGACACCTTCTCCCTGATTTTTCAATATCCAGGCAACGTGGGCATGACTTTTAACTCGAGGCAGTTTGAAGGGCACGGCACCGCAGAGGGCATCCTCTGCCGCATGTTCGGCACCAAAGGCGTGCTTGAGACCTCTTACGGCGGGAATGTGATGATCCGCGGCGAGAATTATTACCGTGGCGGCTCCACTAAACAGATCTATCTTGAGGGCGCGGCCGCCAATGTCGCTGCATTCCACAAATCGGTAGCGGGTGGCGATTTCGCGAATCTGACGGTGGAGCCCAGCGTACAGAGCAACCTGATCACAATTCTCGGGCGCAAGGCCGCTTACACCGGTAAGCTTGTGACATGGGACGAAATCCTTGCGGACAACGAACGGCTGGACGGTCGGTTGACGGGGCTGAAGGGGTAGTGTTTGACAGGAGGCAGTGTCATGAGTCAAGACATGGAGGCGCTTTATCAGGCGAGGCTGCGGCGGTTCGTCACGGCGCTCAACAACAAAAAGCCGGACCGCGTGCCGATCCGGCCGTTCGCGGCGGAGTTCACGGGACGTCACGCGGGCTATTCCTGCCAGCAGTTGACGCAGCACTATCCCGACGCGTTCGAGGCTATGGTCCGCTGCTGTAAAGACTACGATTGGGACGCGGTGCCTGCGAGCATGGTGTATGTTTGGACCGGAATCACCGACGCGGCCACGATCAAGTATTACGGCGTGCCGGGCGTGGATGTGCCTCCGGACCGCGGATTCCAATACCGCGAGCCGCCGGAGGATGCCTCATTCATGCGCGAGGATGAATACGATCGGCTGATCGATGACCCCACTGCGTTTCTTTACGAGGTTTGGCTGCCGCGCGCGTCTCGCAAGATTGCGGCGGAGGGCGAGCCGGTGACCTTCCGTCATAATGTGTCTTTGGTCTCGGCCGCGATGGCCATGACACAGTACTTCAACGCCTTCGGGCCACACTGCGCGCGTCTGCGCAGCGAGGCCGGCATGCCCGGCGCAATCGCTGGCATCTTCAAAGCGCCGTTTGATATCCTGGGCGATAAGCTTCGCGGCTATCTCGGGCTCACAATGGATATGCACGAGCGGCCGGAGAAGGTGATGAAGGCGTGCGAGGCGCTCATGCCGCACCTCCACTGGGTGGCGGCAGCTACGGCCGATCCTTCTTCACAACTGCCGATCGGTTACTGGATGCACCGCGGCTGCGTGCCCTTCGTGAGGCCCGATCAGTTCGCCTCGCACTACTGGCCGACCGTGAAGCCGATTATTGAAGAGCTGTGGCGCGGCGGTCATCAGACCATGTTTTACGCCGAGGGCAACTGGGACGCGCATCTCGATGCGTTTCGTGAACTGCCTGAGCGCAGCATCGTTTACCACATCGATCGCGGTAATCCTATGTTGACTCATCGCAAGCTGCACGACAAATTCGCGCTGAGCGGCGGTGTGAACAATGTAACCTTGGCGATCGGCACGCCCGAGCAGGTTCGGCAGGAGGTTCGTACGCTGATCGAGTCGGTGGGCAAGGAAGGCGGCTACATCATGGACGCCAGCGCGATCATGCAGAACGACACCACGCCAGAGAATATGCGTGCGCTGGTCGAGGCGACGCGCGAGTTCGGCAGCTATGATTCGCCAGACGTTTTATCTGAGCCGTTGCGCGTTGCGCCCGTGGCGGTGGCGGAATCTCAGTGCTTCCCCGTTGGGAGAGGCCGCGCGCCGGGCGTTTGCGTCCCGTGGACGGAGCACAAGGCAGAATTAGCCGGACCGATTCAAGGCAGCGAAGAGCTTGCGGAGCGTGTGTGGCAGGCGGCGGACGCCAGCGGCGCGATGTTCATCTGGCAGATGTTGCTTTCGTTCTGACGGAATTTTGTGACGAGGTGTAAATCTTTGAGAAACGCACGCCGACTTACGTGCGGCTTATTTTTTGCAAGGACAAATAGGGAAGGAAGCGATTATGAAAAATCGTGTGAAACACTGGGCGTGGGTTACGTTGATCATCTGTGGAATGAGTGTGTCGGCGGTCGCCCAAGACCCTTGGCCGCTCGAACAGGCGAAGAAGTGGAGCGATGCGCACCCGTGGCTCGTGGGCTGTAACTTCTCGCCGAGCAGCGCGATCAATCAGTTGGAGATGTGGCAGAGGGAGAGCTTCGACCGAGCCGGAATCGATCGCGAACTGGGCTGGGCCGAGTCGCTTGGATTCAACTCCCTGCGCGTGTTCCTCCATAGTCTGGCGTGGCAGCAAGACCCTCAGGGATTCCTGGACCGCATGGATGAATTCTTGGCTATGGCCGACAAGCATCACATCGGCGTACTTTTCGTTTTCTTCGACTCGTGCTGGCATCCGATGCCCAAGATCGGCCCTCAGCCTGCGCCGAAGCCGCATGTGCACAACTCGGGTTGGGTGCAAGATCCGGGCAAGGCCACGCTCGAAGACCCGGCGGCTTTCGCCCTGCTCAAGCCGTATGTTCAGTCCGTGGCGAAGCGTTTCCGCAACGACATGCGCATTCATGGCTGGGATGTGTGGAATGAGCCCGACAACACCAACGAATCTTCGTATGGCGCTCTGGAGCCCAAAAACAAAGCGGAGCTGGTGTTGCCTAAACTGGCGCAGGTCTTTTTGTGGCTGCGCGAGGTTAATCCCTCTCAGCCGCTCACCTCGGGCGTGTGGAAAGGCAACTGGGAGGCGGATGCGAAGCTTCAGCCGATGGAGCGCCTCCAGTTGGAGAACTCCGACGTCATCAGCTTCCACACCTACGGCAGTGCCGGTGAATTGTCCAAACGGATTGAGAGCCTGCGTCGATACAGGCGTCCTCTTCTCTGTACGGAATACATGGCTCGCCCGAACGGCAGCACCTTCGACCCGAATCTCGGCGTGATGAAACAGGCGGGTGTTGCGGCCTACAACTGGGGCTTTGTCTCGGGTAAGACGCAGACTATCTATCCGTGGGATTCGTGGAAGAAAACCTACACGGCTGAACCGCCTGTCTGGTTCCATGACATTTTCAGGATCGACGGGGTCCCGTACATCCAAAAGGAAGTCGAGTACATCCGCATCCAGACGGCAAAGCCGCTCACGCAAACGGTAAAATAGGTTGGCCTATTTTACCGCGGGAATCACGTGGCCCAGCAAGTTGGTCACTTTCTCGGCGTTCTTCTTAAACACCTCGACGATCGCGTCCCAGCTCACCGGCTCCTCATCCGTTTTCCAACAATCATAGTCGGTACTCATGGCTACCACAGCGTAAGGAAGGCGAGCCTCATTTGCTAAAACCGCTTCAACAGCGATGGACATGTTGATAATGTCGGCGCCCCATAGACGGAACATGCGCGACTCCGCTCGCGTGGAAAAACGGGGGCCTTCGATGGTAATCACGGTGCCTGTCTTGTGATGTTTATACCCGAGTTGCTCACATTTCGCGATCAACAGAGTGCGAAGCGTTTCGTCGAACGGATCAGCCATTGGAGTGTGTATGGGAGCATGCGGTTCAAACGACTCGTGGAAGCTCACGTGTCTCCGTTTGGTGAAGTCGATAAACTGATCGACAATGACCAGATCGCCGCGGCCGATCTCCTCGCGCAAAGACCCCACAGCGGTCGTCGCCAGGAGGTGTGTGCATCCGGCTTGTTTGAGTGCGTGGATATTGGCGCGATAGTTCACTTGCGTTGGAGGAATGGTGTGGCCACGCCCGTGACGGGCAACCAGAACGACCTCAACTCCTCCGATTCTGCCGTGTTTAAGCGGCGAGGACGGTGCCCCATAAGGCGTGGTACCCGCCTCGTCCCGAGGATTCTCAAGAATATCAGGATTGTCCAGCCCGGAGCCTCCGATGATACCGATTCTCATTCGTTTCCTCCTTTTGTAGAGACCGCTTTCGCAAGAATCTGCGCCGCTTCACACCAGTGCGCCCGACAGTTGATGGTTCCCTCTTTGCTCATGTTAGCTTCTCCGGATAAAGCCCTAGAATGCCCTTTTCAGAGGCTTCGCAAAGACCCCGTTCGCAGATCAATTTGGTAATCAGCCTGGCGGGTGTGACATCGAAGCCCCAGTTGCGTGCCGGGGTCGAATCAGGGCAGAGTTGCACGGTTTCGATTCTGCCGTCAGCGGTCTTGCCGGTAATGAAACGAACTTCGTCGGCGTCGCGTTCTTCGATCGGGATTGTGTTCACGCCGTCGCTCCGCCCAAAGTCAAAGGTCGAAGAGGGAAGTGCCACGTAGAAAGGAACCTGGTTGTCCTTAGCTGCAACAGCTTTGAGATACGTGCCGATCTTGTTGGCCACATCGCCGTTACGTGTAACCCGATCGGCTCCTGTGATGACGAGGTCAACCTTGCCGTGCTGCATGAGATGGCCGCCGGCGTTGTCCGGGATCAGATCGTGAGCCACACCGTGCTGACCCAATTCCCACGCGGTGAGGTTTGCGCCCTGATTACGGGGACGGGTTTCGTCTACCCAAACATGAAGTCGGACGCCTGCGTCGAAAGCCGCGTAGATCGGTGCCGTGGCGGAACCGTAATCCACAAAGGCGAGCCAACCCGCATTGCAGTGAGTTAAAATATGAACTGTTTCGCCCTGTTTCTTTTTTGCGATCTCCATGATAAGCGCTTTGCCATGTTCCCCGATACGCCGGCAGAAATCCGCATCTTCATCGACGATGTCCCGCGCCGTTTGCAGAGTAATTTTGATTGCTTCCTCGCGGTTAGAACAGGAGCGGACCGCCAGGAGTTGGCGCTTGACCGCCCACGCCAGATTTGACGCGGTGGGGCGGGTTTCTATGAGAATATTGGCTGCCGTTTCGATAAACGAAAGGAAGCCTTTGTGCGGCGAAGTGAGGGCCGCGATATACATGCCGTACCCGGCTGTCGCTCCGATCAGACCCGCGCCGCGGATGGTCATGTTTTTGATCGCCGCACGGAAATCTTCAACTGAGCGGAGTTCCAGAATGTCAAACGCATGAGGAAGTTTCTGCTGATCGATCACCTGCACGGTGGATAGATTGTTCTCTTTAATCCAGATTGTGCGGTAGTGTTTGCCGTTTACATTCATGATCGTTTCTCACGGACGGCAAGGTTGCCGGAGAGATGGGGCTAGCAAGGCAATTACTTCAGGTACGCTTCAATGCGGCCGGTGATGGAAGGGCAGCGGCGTTCTTTCAAGGCTGCAAGCATCTCGCGTAACGCCACCTCGACCGCCTCGCGCAGGTCGGTCGCAAAGGTGTGATAGGCTTGGCAGGGTGCGATCAGGCGTAGCGCGTTGTACTCGCTGACAGGAGCGTATTTGATGACCGTATCGGTGAGCCAGCGCAAACCGCGCGGAGTCCAAATTTGCGCGTTGTTAAGCGAAAGCGGCAGGTAGAGAGCGCGGCTGAGTCCCGGGTGGCTGAGCGAAAAGGTCGGGCGTTTTTCCTCCTCCGCCACCGCGTCGAAAACATCGGCGCGCGGCGACTGCCCAACCACCTGCAAATACCCGAGATACCCGCCGAGTGTCTGTCGCAGGGATTCGCCTTCTCGTGCCAAGATCGCGTGCCGCTCGGAATGTTTGCTTTGCCAAAGGGCGGTGAGCACATTGAGCCGGTCTGTGATGTTGAGGTCTGTCTTGAGATACTCTTCCAGCGCCAGTTGCGCACCAATCGTATCGGAGGCTGCCAGCAGTTGCAGAAAGTCGTTCTTGAGAAACCGGCGCTCGATGGCGGCGGGTCGGTCAAGCGAGAGCGCCTTGTTCGCAAGCGCGTGTAGCGCGTTGAAGATGCAGGCTTCTCCGCAGCCCTGAACAATTGCGCGAAGTAGGCGCTGCCGAAGCGCAAAATTTTCGCGAACATGCGGCAACAGCGTCCGGTCAAGGGGCTGCTCATCAATCTTCAACAAATAGCCCTTGATCCCGTCGGACAACGAGGTCTCATGAATCAGTTGCCGGTAAAGCTCTAGCCAACTTTCTGCGGCCGAGGCGATCGGATTGTCCATCAGGCGGCGGCGTTCGAGATCCGTCAAACGGCGCATGGCCTCCACACGGTTGAAGGCGTTGCCGTCGAGCCGCACCTGCCGTGCGAGCTGTTCCGGCGTGGACGAGAGGTCTGTGCAGGTGCCATAAAAGTTCGCGTCACGGTTGATCGAGAGGAAGGCGGGCTCCGAGACGCCGGTGATGATAACCTCCTTTTCCGGGCTGTCGAAACGGATGGTCTGGGCTGTGCCGGGTAGGTCTCGTCCCGCGGCGTCCACAGCCGCGAATGAAAAAGGCAGCGTAAAAACGCCGCCGGTTCCGGAGCGCGTCTGCTGCAGGAGCAGGCGCAGTTCGTGGCGTGCGGAGTCGTAGACGTAACGTACGATCACCTGCGGGAATCCGATCGTGAATAACCATTCGCGGCTAAAATCGGCGAGCGATTGTCCAGAAACCTCTTCGAAGCAGGCGAGGAACTGGTTGGTGTTGGCGTTTCCGCCGTTGTAACGGGAGAAGTAAAGACGTGCGCCGGCGTTATACACGTCAGCGCCCAAGAGCTGGCGCAACATGTTGAGCACTTCAGGTGCCTTCACGTACGTTACCCCGTCCACCAGTTCGTCAGGATCGTTGAATCCCTCGCGCACGATTCTTCCGAACTTGCCGGTATCCTCCATGGCCAGCGGTCCGCTGCCGGGCGCGCGGATGGCGTCCGCCTCACGCAGGCGCATGAAGGCGGGGTCGAAAACCGAGGCGGTGAACTGGCGCTCGATATCCACGGTGTAGGCTTCGTTGAGCCACATGTCGAACGGTGACTGCATGGTGACGCCGCTGCCGCAGTGATTGTGCTCGTATTCGTGGACAATCACGCCGTGGGCGTAGATCAAACGCGCGTCGACGGTGGTTTTGTCGATCAGCGCTGCCTCGGTGATGATTGTTGTGTTGCCGACGTTCTCCATGCCTCCGTAATTGGACTTCTCCATGCAGATGGTGCGGTAGGTTTCGTAGGGGTAGACGTAGCCCAGCGTGGCGTGCTGCCACAGGATGCTGCGCTTGAGGATCTCCATAGGAACGCGCGCCCCCTCCAATTTGCCGCGCGGCACGAGATACTGCAGCGAGATACGGCGCCCGCCGGGATAGCGGACCTCATCGGACAGCGCGTCCCACGTGCCGGCGCAGGCGATGAAGAGATAGGGGGCCATGGGAACGTTATTAACGAAGGTGATGACTTGGCGCGAGGGATTGCCTGTTTTGGGCACGGGACGTCCGTCCGGATTCGTTGCGCGGTCAATGTCGCCGTTGGAAATGAGATGGGTATATCGCGAATCGCCTTCGAGCGTGGTTCGAAATGTGCATTTGGCGGTGCAATCATCGATTACCGGCAGGATGCGCTGGAACCCCCATTGCTGACACTGGGACATGTATTGTTGGGGCGCGAAAGGCGGGGTGGTGTCGCGGTAGATGCCTTCAAGCCGCGAGGCTGAGGGACTGCAGCGGCAGCGCGCGAAAACGCGGAGCGTCTCGCCGCTGGCGAGCGCGTGCGGCAGAGGGATCACAAGTTTACGGCGTACCGGGTCGAGGGTGTAGGAGCAACAGGGCGTGTGGGTGTCGGGAAGCGAAACTTCAAAAACCTCGATGTCGCAGGCGTCGAGTTCAAGTGTGCTCAGGGGCTCGCGGGCTAAGAGGGTGAGCGTAGCGGTGCCGTCCACATGGGACTCAAAGAACGAAAGAGTGACCTCCATATGGCTAAGTTGGACGGGAGGCAAGCGAACGTCGCAGCGGTTAAAGCGGAAAGGCATCGATTCTCCTTTTTGAAGATGAAGTTTAGCGGGGGCGGGTGACCTCGTCAACCCCTGTCGACGGTCATTGCTCGCCACGGTCTTCTTCGCCCCCTGCCGGCTGGGCGAGTCCGTCGGCTGCAACATCTTTGTGCACAACAGCACGCGCGTCTCTTCAACAGATGCGGCAGATGGTGCCGCGAGAGAACCGCACGCGGCATGGTCGACATGCATCAGGAACCGCCCCTGTTCGCGTCAGGTTGAAAACTGGGGGATCGTCCACCTACCTCCAACCTTGACGTTTGGGCGCGGGCTTGGGACAATCACATCACAAAGGAGATTTTAAACGATGGAACTTTCCGAGCAACAGCGTCAGGCGGTTAAAGAGTGGGTGGCTGCAGGAGCCTCTCTGTCTGATGTGCAGAAAAAACTGAAAAGCGAGTTTGGGATCACCTTGACCTACATCGATGTGCGACTCTTGGTGTTGGAGGTCGGCGCGGAGGTAAAAGACAAACCCGAGCCGAAGCCGCCTAAGGCCGAGACGCTGCCTCCGGCGGACGTGCCGCCACAGGACGATCCATACGCCGAAGAGTTTGAAAACGAGGAGGCGATGGCAGCGGAGGGTGAAACCCCGAAAGACGCGCCGTTACCAGGCGGCGCTGCGGGCAGCAAAGTGGTCATGTCGCTGGATCGGCTGGTGGTTCCGGGCGCGATGGTCAGCGGTAATGTGACCTTTTCTGACGGCGTGAAGGCAAGGTGGCTGATTGATCAAATGGGGCGTTTCGGCTTGGAGCCGGAGAAACCGGGCTACCGCCCCTCAAGCCCCGATTTGCAGGCGTTTCAGACACAGCTGAGGCTGGAGCTGCAACGTCACGGGTATGCGTAAAATCTGTAGGGGCTGGCCCCTGTGCCAGTTTGTGAACAAAGGAAGCTAGTATGAAAGTCGGTTTTTTGGGTGCGGGTAAAATGGCGGAGGCGATTCTTTCCTCCATGGTGCAGACTGGGCTTTGTGAGCCGTGGAACGTAATGGCCTGCGACAAAGATGCGGAGCGCCGGTTGCTGATGGAAAAACAGTACGGCGTGATTGTCACCGCTGATGTGGCGCAGACCGTCAAGGCGTGTAATGTGCTGGTCGTGGCGGTCAAGCCGCAGGATCTTGATGCGTTGCTGGGCGAAATCAAAAAGTCGCTGACGGATAAACATCTGCTGGTTTCGATTGCGGCGGGCAAAACGCTGGCTGCAATACAGAAGGTTGCAGGCTCTAAGCCGCGTCTCGTGCGCGTCATGCCCAACCTGGCGCTGATGGTACAGGAGGGTATGAGCGTGTACTGTGCTGCCAAGAACGCCAAGGCGGCGGATAAAAAGCTGGTGGCGCAGATTTTTGGGAGTGCGGGAGCCGTGCTCGAATTATCTGAAAAGCATTTCGATGCGGTCACCGCGCTGAGCGGTTCCGGTCCAGCCTTCTTTGCAGTCGCGGTGCAGGCGATGATCGAAGGGGCGGTCGCCCTAAAGCTGCCCAAGGACGCGGCGCGCCTGTTGGCGGAGCAGACGCTGATCGGCACGGGCATTTATCTGCAAAATACGGGTCGCGATATCGCGGCATTCATCCAGGCGGTGGCGTCGCCCAAAGGCACGACGGCTGCGGGGCTGGCGGTGTTGGAAAAATCGGCGGTGAAAACCGCATTCGCCAAGACATTGGCCGCCGCGGCGGCTCGCAGCGCCGAGCTGAGCAAGGCGTAAGCATCGTTTATTCATGCGGGAGTTTGGCAGACAGGGCCGGACCTCTCTGTCCGGTTTGAGGGAGCTTCACATGGGCAGGCGGATCGGTTTTGTCGGTATTATTCTTGATGACCGCGAGTGCGTAGATGAGGTGAACCATCTGCTTTCCCAGTACGCCGGATTGATCCTTGCACGGGTGGGACTGCCGTGCCGCGACAGGGGAATCTCGGTGATCACGCTGGTCGTGGAGGCCACGACCGACGAATTGGGCGCTCTGACCGGCAGCCTCGGAAAAATCGCCGGGGTGTCGGTGAAGTCTGCGCTTTCGAAGCGGGAAAAGTGAGAAAGGTCCGGCTTTCAGCGCTTGCCGTTAGGTTGTAAGAATGAGAAAAAGAGCGATCTTGTTTTCACTGCTTATTAGTGTTCTCTTGGCGCCTTGGATCAATGCGACGGCACGCCACGCGGTCGTGGTCTCGATCCCGCCGCAGGCGTGGCTCGTCAAACGTCTGGCTGGAGAAGCGGTGGAGGTGCAGACGCTGCTGACATCCGGTGCGAATCCGCACACCTATGAGCCGACGGCTCGTCAGGTTAAGAAACTGGCAGAGGCCTCCCTTTATTTTACGGTCGGGATGCCGTTCGAGGTGCCGCTAGTCTCACGCGCGGGAAAACTGAATGCGGCGCTGAAGATCGTGGCCATGGATGCCGGGGTCGCGAAGCGCGGGCTGCATGCGCATGACCACAGCCTTGCCGGGCCCGGCCACGTTTGTGCGGCGATGGGCGACCCGCACATCTGGCTTTCGCCGAGTTTGATGTGCGTGATGGCCTCGAACGCCGTAGCGGCGTTGAAACAGGCTCTGCCTCAGCAACAGCCTGAGCTGGCGGCGAATTTCGAGAAAACCATCTCGGAGCTCCGGGCAACGGATGACGCGGTCCGTAAACGGTTGCGCACTCTGAAAGAACGGACGTGGGTGGTGTATCACCCCTCTTGGGGCTACTTCGCCGACGAGTATGGTTTGACGCTGCTGGAGATCGAGCAAGACGGCAAGGTTCCTTCCGCACGACACCTTGCGGAGGTGATCGGGAAAGCTAAATCCGCAGGAGTGAAGAATGTCTTTACCGAGCCGCAGTACGATAAGCGGCCGGCGCAAACATTGGCGACACAGGTAGGTGCGAACCTGATCGTGATCGATCCTCTTCAGGAGGACTGGCCCGCGCTGTTGCGCGAGGTTGCGGAGAAACTCACTCTGGACGACGGTCGTCAGTGAAAGGGCCCGCGATGTCTGAACCCGTTATTGATGTGTGCGACGTTTGCTTTGCCTATGGCGGGCAAGAGGTGCTGCATAACGTCTCGTTCCGCATCGGAGGTCGCGAGTTGGTAGCGGTGGTCGGCCCGAACGGCGGAGGAAAGACCACGCTGCTCAAGCTCTTGCTCGGCGAGCTGTCCCCACGCTACGGCACCATCCGCGTGTTGGGCAGGGCTCCCGAAGAGGCCCGCGTGCGTGTTGGCTATGTGCCTCAGGCGGTTCCGTTCGATCCGCGCTTCCCGGTTTCCGTGCGAGAGGCGGTGCTGATGGGGCGCGTCGCCAAAAGCCGGTTCGGACATTACACGCGTATGGATCGCGAGGCCGTGCGCGAAGCACTGGATCGGGTCGGGCTGGCGGGCTTCGAGAAACGGTCGTTCGCGGAGCTCTCGGGTGGCGAACGACAGCGGGTGCTGATCGCGCAGGCGTTGGCGGGCGGTTCGGAGCTGCTGCTGCTGGACGAGCCGGTCGCGAATGTCGATCCCGAGCATACCAGTCATCTGTATGGGCTTTTCCAGGCGCTCACGGCTGAGGTCACGGTGATGATGGTGTCTCACAACTTAAGCGTGGTGACGGGTCATGCAACCCATGTGCTCTGCGTCAACCGTACTGCGGGGCTACACGCGATCGGCGAGGTGGCCTCGGCAACCTTTACCGAGGCGTTCGGCGGCACCCTGACCGCGATCCGGCACGATGCGAGCTGTCATGTGCTGGACCCCTCTGGGGCCATGCACGCGCCGCATCAAGGAGTCAGGGAGGAAGCGGGAGCGAGGAACTAGGAATCGATGCTGGCTTTTTTCAGAGATGTGTGGGGCTATCCCTTTCTGGTCAATGCGGTTCTGGCTGCCGTGCTGGCCTCGGTCGCTGCGGGCTTGACGGGGAGCCTGGTGGTGGTGCGGCGTTCGACCTACTTGGCGGGCGCGGTCTCGCATAGCGTTCTGGCTGGCTTGGGCCTGGCGCGTCTCTTGCAGCGGCGGTTCGGTTTTGACGCGCTGACGCCGATGATGGGCGCGGCGCTGGTGGCGGTGGGGGTTGCTCTGCTGCTGGCGCGGCTGACGGCCCGCGGAAAGCACCGGGCCGACACGGTGCTGAGCGCGGTCTGGACCGGCGGCATGGCCCTGGGGGTCTCTTTTGTGGCGGCCACGCCGGGGTACCAGGATGATCTCATGAGTTACCTGTTTGGGTCGCTCCTGCTGGTCTCGGGTTCGGATCTGCTCTGGATGGCTGCGATGGATGGGGTGATCCTTGGAATCATGGTCCTGTGCTACAACCGTTTTCTTGCGATCGCCTTCAATGAGGAAATGGCGCGGTTGCGCGGGGTTCGCACAGAGGTTTACGAGGTGGTCTATCATGTGTTGACCGCGCTCACGGTGGTGCTTCTGGTACGCGTGGTTGGGATTGTCCTGGCGGTCGCGCTGTTGACCTTGCCGGCGGCGGCGGCTGGCCTCCTGACGCGGCGGCTCGACCGAATGATGGCCGCGGCCGTGGGCATCGGGCTCTTGGTCAGCCTGCTTGGCTTGGCGGTGAGTTACGGGCCGGGCTGGCCTCCGGGCGCCACGATAGTCGAGCTGGCAGTGCTTGCATATCTGGCTGCGGCCGGGTACGGCAGGCTCTCGCACCGATAAACCGGTGCTTATTCTATACACATTTTGTTCCGCATCATACAAGACGGCTACTAGCGGAAGCGGTATTGTATAGCCCATGATTCAGTCGGCAAGTTCAATCATGGCAGAGCGAATTTGCCTTAAACCCCCGTCAGGAATAATAGGATGAAAATGACACGCGGTCTGCCCTTCTTCCCTTCAATGTTCCTCGCTATGGCGGTCGGTTTACTTGTGACGTGTGTGGTCGGCGCGCCGCCGGTCTTGCGCTGGGATCCTTCTGTCGCGGGTAACGTATGGACCGTGACCGCCACCAACTGGCTTGACTCCGAAGCCAATGCCGTTGCGTGGGTGCCCGGCGCGGAGGCAAAATTCGAGAGTGCAACGGGTGGACTGGTGCAGATTGCGGCTCCTGTTTCTGTCTCCAACCTGACCTTTACCGGCAGTGGCTACACCCTGCTCGGCGCAGGTCGCCTGCGTGTCGAGGGGTCCCTTTCTTGCGAGGCCGCGACGACCAACTGCATCGCGGCGGAGCTCGTCACCGTCGGCGGCTTGACCAAGTCCGGCGGAGGCGCTCTTGCGCTCGCGCGCTGTGCGGGTCCCCTCGTCGTGCAGGTCGGCAGCGTGCTGGCCTCTGGCTCCGCTTTCGTTGACGCCGATCTTTCTGTCGCCAGCGGCGCGGCGCTCGTCACGCTCGGAGACCCCGCCACCAACTTCAACTTGATCGCAAACGGCGGTTTCGAACTGCCTGCCTTGGCGAACGGAGCCTGGAGTTACACAGCTCCCTCCAACTGGACGGCTACCGCTAATCCGAGCTTTGTGGGTCGGCAGAATACCGCGCCGGTCAGCGGTTACAGCAATCCTTGGAACGCTGCGGGAACCTCGCCCGAAGGGGTCCAGATGATGATCCTACAATACGGCGGCACCGTGGCTCAGACCGTCATCGTCCCCACTGCGGGGCTTTACGGTATCGCCTTCTCCTTTCTGATGCGGAACGATAATCGTGAAAACCAAGTCTATGTCACCCTTGACGGAGCGCCGCTCGCGACCTTCTTGAACCGGAGTGCCCAGTTTAGCCCCGGCCGTTTTTCCAGCGGCGCGCTCTGGCTCTCTGCCGGCAGCCACACGCTCGGCATCGGCGGCGAGCACAGTTGGGGTGACCGTTCGACAATGGTCGATGCCGTCTGCTTCGCAGCGCCCTCCTCGGCAAACGTGTGTCGCGCCTTCTCTGGCGATTCGCTCCTGAAAGCGGTTTCCGGGGCGTCGGTGGTTCTCAGCCACACCGGTACTGTGCCTCTGGTCTATGTGGCGCTTGACGGCTTTCCTGCCAGTGGCACGTTCAATGTCTCCCACACCTCCGGTATCTTCTCCGGCTCCGGCGCGCTCTCCTGTGACTCTCTAGGCAGCGTCTACACGTGGAGCGGCAGCGGTCTTTGGAGCGATCCCGTGCGCTGGGTCGACGGTGCCGTGCCCGCCGCAGGCGGCGGCCAAAGTTTGTTGGTGCGTTTCCCGGCCGCCTCGAATGCTGCTTCCACCAACAACCTCGCGGGCGAGTTTTTGACCCGTCGCTTGTGGGCCTCCGGTATCGGCTCCGATGGCGTCGCCACGCTGGCGGGCAACGCGTTGGTCTTCACCAACGCCGCGCCTCTGCTCTCGCAAACGACTCCCGGCGCGTGGCATATCTCCGCGCCGGTGTATGCCCGAACGCCGTTGACGCTCGATGTCGCTGGCGATGTCACCTTCCAAGGCAATGCGCTGGGGCTGGTCTCCAACGCTACATTCTACAAGTCAGGTCCCGGCACCGTGACCATCCCCTCGTTCACCAATCTGGTGGCGTCGGCGGTCATTTACGAAGGTAAGGTGCAGACGCCGCAAATTCCCTCCAGCCTGGTTGCCAATCTCTTCTCGCAGGCCGGCAAGTCCGCGGTGCTCACGCTGACGCAAGGGGGGGGCTCCCTCGGCAACACGATCAACCTGATGGGCTCGGGACTCCCCGCGCTTCAGACGAGTTTCGGCGGGGGCTCGGTCACCCTGAACGGATATCCGAGGGGGTTCGGCGACGTTGCCCTTTTTGATGTCGGTGCCGACGACACGCTCTCCATTCCGCAAATGCTACTCCAGAACACGAGCCGTGGAAACAGCACGACCGCCTTGCTGAAAAGCGGTGCCGGCGTTCTCGAAATTCGCGCGGGTGGTACGGATAACAGCAACAACCGCGCTTATCAGGGAAGAACGGTCTTGCGTAACGGGCAGTTGACGCTTTCCGAAGACGATTACGGCACGCTTGTTAACTGGACCAACCCTTTCAACGGCCGCACCTACAGCGGTTTCGGCGGTTCGCTCGGCTTCAATGTCCTCACCAATTCGCTCCTCATCGGTGACAGCTACACCGCCGCCTCCGATAACCTCACGCTGGTCGCCAACGGCAACGGCCGCTGGATCGGACACGACATCGAAATCTTCAACAAGGGCCACGACGTCACACTGAAGATGACAGCAGGCACTGTGATGTTCGGGGGCACAGTCACACTTCACCGCGACATCACGCTTTCCGGACCCGCGGGCGGTTTCATGATATTCACGAACGTGGTGGCCTCTGCGGACTTCGCCGGCACAGGCCTGCCGACGCTGTCAGGCCTTGCCGGTCTCCGTTTTGAAGGTGCGTTCCCCGCCACCGCGTCGCTCAACATGGGTGCGCGCGCCCTGCGCTTCGGCACCTACGCAGTCCGCGCCCAGACGCTGAAAGCTCTTTCGCTCGGCACGCCCGCCGCAGCCGCCACGCTCGACGTCGACTTCGGCGCGGGTGTCAACGACACGCTCGCGGTGACCATGAACAACGGGCTGACTCTCAGCAACACGGTCGTCAACCTCTACTACGCGGGCTCCGGTCTGCCCTTCGCCGAGCCCGGCATCTACACGCTCTTCACCTACAGCGGTACGCTGGGCGGCGACGCCGCTTTGCTCTCGGTGGGCAATCCCCAGGGCGTCTCCTATGTCTTCACGGATGATGCCGTCAACCATCGCGTGACGCTCACCATTTCCGGCACTTCCGGCGGCGTAGGTGCGGTCTGGGTTAATAATGGCAGCGGCGACTGGGGCGTTGGTGCCAACTGGAACAGCGGCGGCGTGCCGGGCGGCCCAGGTATCGTGCCGCTCTTCGGCCTCGCCATCACCAATTCCGCCACCGTCGCAATCGGCGCGGCCCGCACCGTCGGCGGCCTGCTTTTCAACAACGCCGCCTATGGCTACACCCTTGCGGGGAGCGGAGGCTTGACCCTCGCCACCAACGGCGCGACGCCCCTCGTCTCCGTGCTGGCCGGAAAGCACATGCTCGATACCGCACTGAGCGGCACGGACGGCCTTGAGGTTTCGACGGTTTCGGACGCGGTATTGATCCTCGGCCCAAGTACGGTTGGAAGCACAGGCATGTCTCTCTCGCAGGGCACGGTCGAATTGCAGGGCAATGCCGCCGTTAACGGTCCGACCGTTCTCGGGGCCTCGACCCTGCTGCGTGCGCTGTCCACCGCCAACGCCGCGATCGGCTCGCTGAGCGGCGCTTCCTCCTCCGCCATGGCGCTGGCTGGCACCGCACCCAAGCTGACTGTCAACCAGGGCACTGCAGGCACCTTCGCGGGCATGCTCTCCGGCGTCTCCTCCGCGCAGTTCATCAAATCCGGTAGCGGCACGCTGACCTTGAGCGGGCCCGTCTCTCCTCTCCTCGGCCAAGCCAAGGTAGGCGAAGGTACGCTCGCCTTGAGGTCCGCCTCGCTCTCGGCCGCAGTAGCCGTCGACGCGGCCTCCGTGCTCAGCGTCGCCTCGCCCGCCACCAACGGACTCACCGGCTTCTTTTATAACGTCGCGCCCAACACCAACAATTTCTGGACGCTGGCTGCCATGGAGAGCCACTTCGCGTCGCTCACTCCCGATTTTGGCGCACTCAGCGGCGCGACCAGCAACCTCTTCGACTTTGGCGTGGGCACGACGTTTTTCTTCCCGGCACCCTATGGTTCGGGCGGCACCCGCAGCACCAACTTCGAGGTGGCCTGGCGCGGCTCCATCACCCTTCCTGCGACCGGCTCCTACATCTTCGGGGTCTACGGCGATGACGGTTTCCTGCTCGCCATCGACGGTAAGCAAATCCTTGCCCGCAACTATTGGCTCGCGGCCTGGACAGAAGGGATCGTCACGCTCGACGCGGGGCGGCACGACATTGTGCTCGGCTATTTCCAATTGACGAGCGGCGGGGGCCTTCAGATGCGCGTGCGCCAGCCAAGCCAGACCGCTGCAGTCCCGGTGCCGAACGCATGGCTCACGCCCTACTCTCAGACCGGCCCCCTGTCCGGCGGAGGAAGCCTTGCTCTGGGTGCTCCCGATGCGTTGCTGCGTGCGGCGCTGCCCACGGGCGGTGCCACGTACGGCGGTGCCTTCACCGGCGTGTCCGGCGGCCTGCTGGCTAAATCCGGCAACGGTATCCTGAGTCTCGGGGGCGGGGGCGCGGTCAACGCCTTTGCGGGCAATGTGGATGTTCAGGGCGGCCTGCTGTCGCTCGTCGCCGATGAGCGGATCAATGACGCGGCCACCCTTAACATGCGCTCGGGCGCGACCCTTGCGCTCGTGGGCACGGAGACCGTCGGCGCGGTTGCGGGTGGCGGCACGCTCTCCCTCGGCGATTTCATTTACACCATGCCCTTCACGAGCGATGCGGACAGCGACATCTCCACCGCCAAGACCTACACGCATCTGTTGGATTTCCCGGCTAACGGTAATCCCGCCACGGTCAACGGCGTTCTCTTCACAGCAGCGGACATGAGCGGCAGCGCAGGCGGATATTCATGGTCTAGCGTAAACCCGCCGACCGGTGTTTGGAACGACGCACCCAACGATGCCACCCGCACGGGGATCGACCGCCTGCTGTGGGACTTTATTTACGGCTCCATGGATTTCACGCTCACCCTCTCGAATCTGACCCCCGGCAAAGCCTACGAGACGCGCCTCTATTTCCGCAACTTCGCGAGTAACACGCGCTACGTGACCCTCACCTTCACGGCGGGCGCGCACGAGGTGGGCAGCCTCTACTGCAATCCCGACAGCGGCTTGACCGGAACGCGGAGCTGGGTCGGTTGCCGCTACACGGCCGACAGCGCGGGCACGGTCACCGTAAGGGTTTTGTCGCATGTCACAAACGATAAGTGCCACCTTTACGGTCTCTCGAACGAAGAGCTCGCGGGCTCTGCCTCGCCCGTCCTGACGGTCGCCTCCGCCACAGGAGCCAGTGCCAAGTTTGAAGGTTCAGTCACGGGTTCTGGAACGCTGGTCAAGACTGGCGCGGGCACGCAGCGGTTTGGTGGCGCCAACATGCTGCTGTCGCCGCTTGATGTGCGTGAGGGAGCGGCGGTGCTCGACGCCGGTGCCTTCCTTCTCGGCGGCGCGAACGTGACGGCGGGTGCGGTGCTCAAAGCCCCGCTGGGTAACGTCACCCTCGGTGCGCTGACCGGCCAGGGTACGTTCGCGCTGACGGGCATCGCCGATTATGTCGCCACCAACGGCCCGCACTTCGTGAAAATCACAGGCGACGTCGACTGCGGAATCTCGCCAGACAAGACCTACACGCATCTGATCGACTTCGGCGGCAACGCCGCCCTTTCAACCGTCAACGGTGTGGCCTTCAACAAGGAGCGGACCATCAGCGGACCCTCGTTCGGCTGCAGTTGGGTCAACGCGCCCGCGACCACCGCTCACAGTGGAGGAAACACGGCTAATATCGGTGTGCCGTCTAACCAGGGCATCTACAACCTCCTCAACGACTTTTGCTACGGCGGTCCCTACGGTCCCACGGTCATGACGCTCACCGGTCTCACCACCGGCAAGACTTACGAAGTGCGTTTCTACCACCGCAAGTGGGAGGCCGACAGGGCGCGCAACACCACCTTCACCTTCGACCCAGACGGTGCGGGGCCGATCAGCAATTCGATCTCATTTAACCCTGACAGCCCGGCAGGAGTAACAAACTACAACGATAATTACCTTGCCTACCGGTACTTCGCCCAGACCAACCAGCTTGCCGTCACCATCACCTGCCCGAATCCGGACAGGTACCACATCTATGGCCTGAGCAACGAAGAGGTTCCGGGATCGTTGGACGGATCGACGGTTCTCAACATCACGAACAGCTGCGTCTTCGCAGGTGCGATCACGGGCGGCGGCTTGCTCACGAAGGCCGGTTCAGGCTCGCTGACCCTCACCGGTACCAGCACCGCGACCGGTGCGGTTTCGGTCGCTGCGGGAACGTTCGGCGTGGCCTCGAACGGGCGTGCCACGTTGGGGTCTGTTGGAGTGCTGTCGGGCGCGACGCTCTTCGGTCACGGCCAGGTGGGGGGCAACGTCATCGTCGCCAGCAACGCGTGGCTCCAAGGCGGCACGGTTGCGGCGTGTGGCTCGCTCGCGGTCGGCGGCGATTTGACCCTGTTGCCAGGCGTACGGCTCGCGTGGCGCTATGCGGCAGGCGGAAGCAACGACACGGTGACCGTCGGTGGTCTTCTGACCTTCCCGACCAACGGCACGGTTCAAGTCTCCGCGCTGACGACCGACCTGATGCCTCCTGCCAAGGCGCTCTTCTTCGCCTCGCCGCAGCCCGTCAACGGTCCCGCCGACTTGACCGGTTGGACGGTGGAGGGTGTGCAGAACGCCAGTCTGCGGTACAGCGACGACCGCACGAAGATCTATTTCTTCACTCCGCGTGGCACGCTGATTCTGCTGCACTAGAGACGTAGCAGGCCGGGGCCGTAATCCAGACCTGCGTGTGGCCGGGAACGATGATCGTTGTTTGTTGAAAGGATGGCTGTTGGTTTAGAAAGAGACAGGAACATTCATCATGCGAAAATCAGATTATACCTTTGTGGCCAACGTCAACAAGATCGCGGCCGGTCTGGCTGTTCTCGCGCCATTGGCCTTCGGAGCGCCGCCGGTCTTGCGCTGGGACCCTTCTGTCGAGGGGAACACGTGGAACGCGACAGCCACCAATTGGCTCAATGCCGTTGCAAACGCCGTCGCTTGGATTCCCGGAGCGGAGGCGAAGTTCGAGAGCGCGTCCGGCGGCCAGGTGCAGCTCGGAAATGACGCGTCCGCCACAAACCTGACCTTCACCGGCAACGGCTACACCCTGCTCGGCACGGGCCGCCTGAGCGTCGAGGGCGCACTTTCGGCTGCGGCGTCCACCGCCAGCCGCATTGACACCGAGTTGCTCTCGGCGGCAGGACTCACGAAGACCGGGACAGGCACGCTCACGTTGGGCGCACCCAACGTGACGCTTACAAACCCCGTCACCGTTTCTCAGGGCACGCTGGTGTTGCAAGACACCGCCATTCCCGGCGTCGTGTCGATCGCGGCTTCGGCAGCCCTCACGGCTCTGCCCGCCGCCACGAACGGGTTGACGGGCTTTTACTATAGCGTCACGCCGGATGGAAACAACTTTGCCGCGCTGATGAAAATGGAGGACCATTTCGCCCTGCTCAAGCCGGACCTTGTCGCCTCGAGCAGCCAGGCCGGAGACACCTTCGACTTCGGGTCCGGCGGCGCGCTTTTCCCGCTCCCGTACGGCGCGGGCGGCACCCGCACCAACAACTTCGAGGTCGTCTGGCGGGGCACGCTCACGGTGCCCGAGAGCGCGTATTACACGTTCCGCCTCACGCATGACGACGGTTTTCTTCTGGCGCTCGACGGACAGCAGGTCGCGAACCGGCTGGCGAACACCGTCACGGAGGCCACGACCTATCTCCACGCCGGCCCGCACGACATGGTCCTCGGCTTATATCAGGCGAGTGGGCCTAGCGGCATGAAGATCCAGCTCAAGACCCTTTATGGAACATTCGCGACCTTGCCCAACGCGTGGCTCAAGCCCTACACCGCAGTCGGCGCACTCAGCGGCAGTGGTTCCGCCACCCTCTCGGCCGGTAATGTGTTATTCAACGTGGCCGAAAGAACCCCCACGACCTTTAGCGGAGCGCTTACTGGACCTGCGGGTTCGTCCTTCACAAAGAGCGGTTGGAGCACCCTGACCCTCGCCTCCTCCGGTGCCTCTTCGAACGCCTTGGCGGGCGACGTGGCCGTTCTGGGCGGTGTCCTTTCCTTGGCGACACCTGAGCGAATCGGTGATACCTCGACCGTCGCGGTCGCCGCGGGCGCGGGCCTGCGGCTGGCCGCGGGCGAAACGCTCGGAGCGCTCGTGGGTGCGGGTACGGTCATTCTCGGTGGCGGCTCCTCCGTCACCGTGTCCTCCTTCTCCTCTGACGCGGATTGCGGGCTTTCAACGAACAAGACCTATACGCACCTGTTGGATTTTCCTGCGGACACCGGCACCGCCGCCACGGTTAACGGCGTGGCCTTCATCGCGGCGGGTCTGAACGGCAGCACCAACGGGTATTCGTGGAGCACCGTGAATCCCCCGACAAGCGCGTGGACCAACGGCTTTCTCACCGGCATGGATCAGCTGCTCTTTGATTTCGCATACGGCTCCACCGACTATACGATGACTCTCTCCGGCCTGCGCCCCGGCCAGGCCTATGAGACACGCCTCTACTTCCGCAGCTTCGGCGGCGCGAATCCCAACAGCCCCCGCAAGGTGACCTTTTTCTTCACGGCTGGCGCGGCCTTTGTCGGCTCGGTCGACTACAATCCAGACACGCTCACGCGAAGTTGGGTCAGTTGCCGCTACACGGCCGATGCCGCCGGGACCCTCGCGGTTCGCGTGGTGTCGCACATCAGCGCCCACACCTGCCATCTTTACGGTCTGTCCAACGAAGAATCTCTCGCTCCGGCCCTGCCTCCTCCCGCCGCGGCGTGGCCTCGGGTCATCGCCTTTACGAACGACGCGGACTGCGGGATCTCGGCTGCCAAGACCTACACGCACAAGCTGGATTTCCCGAACAACGGCAATCCCGCTACGGTCAACGGTGTGACCTTCCTCGCGGCAGGCATGAGCGGCAGCGCCGAAGGTTACGCCTGGAGCACGCTCGCTCCGCCCACCGAATCCTGGAATTCCGATCCGAAAGACGACACGCGTTCCGGCATTGACCGCCTGCTGTGGGATTTCCATTACAACTCCGCCGACTTCACGCTGAGCCTCACCGGCCTGCGCCCCGGCCAGACCTACGAGGCCCGACTCTACTTCCGTTACTTCGGCACCCTCGTTCCCGACTCTCCTCGCGACGTGACCTTCACCTTCACGGCAGGCTCGACCGTCCTCGGTTCTGTCTTCCACGACCTCGACACCATCGCACGTAGCCGCGTTGAGTGCCGCTACACGGCGGACGCCTCCGGCACGGTCTCGATCCGTGCCGTCTCGGTCAATAGCGGTAGCACCTGCCATGTCTACGGCCTCACCAACGAAGAGGTCAACGAGCAGCCTGCGCTGACGCTCGACACGCCTGCCGGACGCGCGCCGCGCCACACCGGCGCGGTCACCGGCTACGGCAAGCTGGTCAAGCGGGGCGCGGGTGCGCAGGGCTTCGGTGGTGCCAACACACTCGTCACGCCGATTGACGTGCAAGGCGGTGAGCTTACGCTCGAACCCGGAGCCTCCGTGCTCTCCGGCGTGGTCGTGCGAGCGGGGGCTACCGTCGCGGTTCCCGACGGCGATGTCCGCCTCGGCGGCCTCGAAGGCCAGGGCACCTTCAGTCTCGCCGGCCTCGCGCACTATCCGGTCACCAATTTGATCCGCACGGTCTTTTTCACGAACGACGCCGGCTCGGACATTTCTTCCTCCAAGGTCTACACCCATCTGCTCGATTTCGGTACCCGAGCCCCTGTTGCGGTCATCAACGGCGTGACGTTTACGAAGGTCCAGACCCAGTCGGGTTCGGCGAACGGCTACGGCTGGTCGAACTTCCCGCCGCAGAGTCACGCGGGCAACTCGCCCGGCGGCACCTACGGCGTGGATACCAACAGCGGCGTCTTCAATCTTCTCTACGATATGGACTACGGCTTCCAGTGGCCTGGCTCCGCCACGATGCAACTGACCGGCCTCATCCCCGGCAGGCGCTACGAGGTGCGTTTTTATAACCGCACATGGGGCTGGGGCGGCAGCCGCACGCAGACTCTGACTTTCGACCCCGACGGAACGGGCCCGGTCAGTGAGGCGATCACCTTTAACCCGGATTTCATGTATCCCCATTTCATCGGCTACCGCTACACGGCCGCCTCGCCGAATATGGCTATCGCGGTCCAGTCGGCGTTCAGCAACCAGACGTATCACCTCTACGGCCTCAGCAACGAGGAGATAGCCGACGCCACCTATGTCCCCGTCACGGTCGACATCTCGCGCGACTGCGACTTCGCGGGTACCCTCACCGGTGCGGGCGGCTGGTCCAAGGCCGGCCCGGCCACGCTCACCCTCTCCGGAACCAGCGACGCCACAGGCCCGGTGACGGTCGGCGCGGGCACGCTCGCGGTCGCCGTAGCGGGCACGCTCGGCGGCAACGTCTCCGTGGCCAGCAACGCGCTGTTGCACGCGGGCACGGCGGCGGCATGCGGCTCGCTCGTCATTGGCGGAGACCTCTCGCTCGCCCCCGGCGCACGGCTCGTCTGGCGCTATGCACCGGCTGCGTCCGACCTGATTACAGTCGGTGGTAAGCTCACCTTCCCGGCCAACGGTGTCATTCAGGTTTCCGCTTTCTCCGCCGGGCTTAACCCGCCGGCCAAGGCGCTCCTCCTCGCGTCGGAACAGACCATTATCGGCCCCGCCGACCTGAAGGGTTGGACCGTGACGGGTGTGAAGAAGGCCACCCTTCAATACAGTCCCGACCACACCAAAATCTATTTATCCTGCCCGCGCGGCACGCTGCTCATCATGTATTGAGCGCGTGAGTGCAGGCGTGCGGCACGGGTCAAACTCCCGTGCAAGGCGTGGATCGGTAGCGCGGGGAAAGGGTGCGGACCGTCATTGCGGAGCAATTCCTATAAAGCGCCGGAAAGGGCCGCAGGAGTGCAGGAACAGGGCTGTTGATAAGCTGTTAATAAGTGATATGCTGAAACGAGATATCATCTGAAAACTGATAGATGAAGAAAACGCATTGCTAGCGCGGGCTTTTTCAGCGGAATCGAATGTCAACGATGCTCCCTTTTCCCGATACGCCTCACAGGCCGAAGACGAACAGCCGGTTCTGTAGGGGAATGTAGAGCCTGCCGTCGGCCGTCACCGCCGTAATGGGCGGGCTCGGCATTTTCGCGTGCGACAGCACCGTCTTTTCCCGCGCGGCCCGGAAGATCCAAAAATCGCCCTTTTCCGTGCCAACGTACACCTTGCCATCCGACACGTGTGCGTTGGCGTAGTTCACCGGACCTCCGAGGGCCTGTGACCACAGTTTCGCGCCCGTGGCCGCGTCGAACGCGTGCAGGTCACCCGCGCCATCGGGCAGATAAAGCACGCCCCCGCTGATCGCCACCGTCGATAACGTGCGGTCAAGGGCTTCCGAGCGCCAGACCACCGCACCCGTGGCCGCGTCGAAACAGCTCAGGCAGCCGGTGCCGGCTCCGTGCAACGGACTCTGCCCGATCGCCACATAGACGCGCCCGTGGTCGAACACCGCTGTCGAGACCGCTTCGCTCGGGCCGTCCGACAGACGATGGTTCCAAGACGCGTAGGCCAGCGGTTGGCCGTCTCGCATCCGAAAATGGGGCGGATTACAGTCTGCCGACCAAACCTTCTTTAGCGTCTGCAACGTCCCGTCCGCCAACGCCGCTGGCACGGCGAACGCGTACAGCCATCCGTCGCCGCCAGCGAAGAAAATAAGCTTCCGCCCGCCAACCTCACCGAAGGAGGGTGACGACCAATTGCCGTGGAGCTGGTGCCGTCCGCTCCGCTCGTTGTCCTTCGCTACCAGCCGCCCTGTCTGCGCGTCGAGCACCGCCAGCATGGGCGCGTCCGGACGGGGACACGAATCGTGTCCGCCGTCCACGCCGTTCGAGGTGCCGACATACAGCAGCCCGTCCGCGAGCAGCGCCGTGCCGGCGCAGGTGTCGTGAGGCACCACACCGAGCCCGGACATTAAATCGAAGCGCCAAAGAATGTCCCCGTCGGTCGCCTCCAGCACGGAGTTAGAGCCCGACAGTCCCATGTAGGCCAGCTCGTCCAGAAAGGGCCCGCCATTGCCGTTGGCCTGTCCCGCACGGTCGAGGCAGAGCACGTCTCCCCGGTTGCCGACCACATACACGCGCTCTCCGGCCACCAGCGGTCCCGAACACAAGCCGCACTTCCACTGGTCAAAGTGGTACGGCGGTTTTACCCCTTCCATAAACCGCGGGATCGGAAGTTGCCACGCCGTCTTCCGCGTGGCCAAATCCACACAGAGCACCGCGCCGCCGCCGCTCGTCCGGTAGCCGCCGCGGGTCACCGAGCTGTCGTTGATCCCAAGGTAGATGTACCCGCGGTCGAGGGTCGGAATCGAGTATTGGTGCGTGCCGAGTTTGAGTTCCCAAAGCGGCTGCGCGCCCTCCAGCGATTCCGGAACCCCGCTTGCCGTAGAAACGCAGTTCGGTGAGGCCGAGCCGCCCCAGCGGACCGTGCTCTCCTCCGGCCATGCGGTACACGCCAATGCCACCGCCGTCAGCAGTGTCAACCGCTTCACCATGGGTTCTCCTTCCCTCATCGCTTCGCCTGCGGCGAAGCTCAGCGGGCCGTCACGCCGGCCGCGCCGAGTCCATAGAGCTTGAACGTATGGCCGTCACTGCCGGGGTTCTTGTCGGCAAGCAATTCGACGCGCACGATGTGTTTTCCTGGCTTGAGGCCGTTGGCCAACAGGCTGGTGCAGCGGTAGCCGCCCCAAGTCTGGTTGAACCAGCCGTCATACACGGCCGGGGCTCCGTCGTCCACTTGAAGCTTCGCTTTGCCCATGGCACGTTTGACCACCAGGTGCATGGAGAAAAGGGCCGTGCCGTCAAGCTCGAACGTGATCACGCTGCCGGGCGTGTCGCTGCTCCAGCATTTGGCAGCCGTGTCGAGCGTCCAGCCGCTGTTGGAAATCGGCTTCAGGTCAGGCGCCTCGAACAGCGCGGTGTACTCGTACAGGTCGCTGAACAGTGGCGCGGGTGGCGGCTGAGCCGCGACAGGTACGCCCGGTTGCCCTTTTGCGAGGTCCAGAAGATGGGCCACATACTCGGCGGCGCAGGCATGGCCGAGGTCATTGGGATGCACCTCGTCGGCCATGACAGCGTCCCAGGCAATCCGCTTCGCGGCAATCTCCGGCCAGAGCGCGTCGCGGTAGCTGACGATCGGTAGCCGGTAATGCGCGCCGACTTTGCTGTGCCACTCCTGCGCGTTGCCGCCGCCCTGATGCATCATGAAGAGTTGCATCACGGCGGGTTGATTGGGTTGCTTGAGAATCTGGCGGATCAGGCCTTCGAGCGTTTCTGCGAATGCTTGGGTGTTGCCGTCATTGACGCCATACTCCACGACAACAAAGTCGGGTTGGTGCACGAGAAGGTCGCGTTTGGCGCGCAGCGCGCCGAAATTGGAGCCGGTCGCACCGACGCCGGCGTTGACGAACGCGATCTCCGCTTTGGGAAAGGCCTTGCGCCACCAGTCGGCCATCAGGTTGCCATAGCGCAACTCGGGCTTCGTGGCCTTGGCTCCTTGGGTGATTGATCCGCCGATGACTGCAACAGTCACCCTCTCCCCGCGCTGCGCCTTGGCCATGGCCTGTCGCACACGGCTGAGGTCGCCGGTGCTGACGAGCGACTGTGAAAACAGAGCGGCGTTATCGAACGCCTGTATGGCCGTGGCGGCGAGTGCAAGCGCCGCGCACGCGGCAAGACGACTCAGATGCATATGATATTTTCCTTTCATGGTTCTTTTCAATCCTCCGGCCTCAGGATGTCAGTCCTCCGTCCGCAACTCCTAATTCCTAACTCCTCTTTATCGCTCTTCTTCCACTGCCGTGGCCTGCCACTCGGCTTCTGTAAGGCCGTTGGCGAGACGGCTAAAGGTCTCGGGGATCGGGGTATCGAAGAAAAGCCGCTGCCCGCTGTGCGGGTGGTTGAAGGCGATGGACTTGGCGTGCAGGCAGAGGCGCTCGCGGAAGGGGTCGTTACGGCCGTATTTGGGGTCGCCGACGACCGGATGGCCCGCTTCAGCGAACTGGACGCGGATTTGGTTTTTGCGGCCCGTCAGCAGCTTGATTTTCAAGAGGCTCAGCGACGGCGTCTCCTTGATGACCGCATAAAGCGTCTGCGACAGTTTCCCTCGGGAGGGATCATCGACCGAGAAGACAAACAGGTCCTCGTTCTCGGCCAGATAGCTGGAGAGCATGCCGCGCTTTTCTTTCAGGTGGCCGCGCACGGCCACGAGGTAGAGTTTCTCGGTGGCCTTCCAGTTGTCCTTGAGCCGCTGCTGCGCATCTTCACTCTTGGCGAAGAGCAGCACCCCCGATGTCTCGCGGTCGAGCCGATGGACCAGGTAAACGCGCTTGCTGGAGCGTGCGCACCCTTTGCGGAGGTATTCGCTCAGCACATTCTCGGCCGTAAAAGCCTCGTCGCGGCGCGTGCCGGTGGTCAGCACGCCCGTTGCTTTGTTGACCACGAAGAGGTCACGGTCCTCGTGGAGGATCTCGAGCCCGCGCGGCCGATGTCGGTTGGAAGACCTCATGGTATGGCGAAAACGTAGCACAGTGCGGGGCAGTGATGCGAGCGCGATTTTGTTAACCGCACGTTTGACGGTCAGGTGGTTTTCTTGTTACGCTATCACCGATGAATAATGAAAGGGGATTCCTATGAAGATTCTGGCAAGGACAGCGTTGGCAAGTGCGTGCGGCTGTGTGCTTCTGGCGGGCTGTGAGAAGACGGCGGTGCCGACAGCGAAGCCGGCGGCAAAGGCTGAGGCGGTGAAGGTTGCATCGCACGTGACGGAGTTGAACGACATGAACTTCGCCGCGCAGACCGCGCAGGGTGTGGTGCTTGTGGATTTCTGGGCACCGTGGTGCGGTCCGTGCCGTACGCAGGGACCGATCGTGGATCAGGTGGCGGAGCAGCTTGGCGCCGCGGCGAAAATCGCCAAGGTCAACGTGGATGAGGCGCCGAAAACCGCGCAGAAATTTGGCATCGAAAGTATACCGACGTTGATCGTTTTCAAGGACGGGAAGCCGGTCAAGCAGTTCGAGGGCCTGACGCAGGCAGCCGATCTGGTCGCGGCGATCAAGGCTGCGCAGTGACGTTTGGCGGCGCTTCAGTGTCGCTCTCAAGGTTCTGGAGTCAGGCAGGTAAAAGTACTTGCTAAAGAATGGCTCGATGATGAACCCGGAATCCCGCATCGCATGTCGTTTAATCAAAGGAGAATTCTCATGATCCGTATGTTGTCAATGGTTGCTGCCGCTTCATTTGCCCTTTACGTATCCGCCGAGGACGCGCCGCAGTCTGCGCCAGCCGAGACAGCTGAGATGACGCGCCTTTTCAACGGAAAGGACCTGACAGGCTGGGACGGTGATCCGAAACTGTGGTCCGTGAAAGACGGTGTGATCCACGGCGAAACGACGCCCGAGAACCCCGCACAAGGCAATACTTTCCTCATCTGCACGGCGTGCGAAACCAAGGATTTCGAGCTGCGCCTATCGTTCCGGTGCAACGCCTCGAATAATTCGGGTATCCAGTACCGCTCGAAGCGGTTTGACGCCAAGCCAGACGCAAAAAACAAGTGGCGCATGCGCGGCTACCAACACGAGATTCGCAACGAGCAGAAGCTGCCCAATGTGGCCGGCTTCATTTATGACGAAGGCGGCAAGCGGGGCCGTATTTGTCTGGCCGGCGAGAAGGCCGTGTGGGGCGCGGACGGCAAGAAGCAGGTGCTGGGCGCATTGATCGACGCAGAAGGCTACAAGAAATTGTTCAAGCTCGACCAGTGGAACGATGTCGTGATCGAGGCCAAGGGCAACAACATCCGTCATTATCTTAACGGTCGCCTCATTCTGGACTTCACGGACGCCGATCCGAAACTGGCCCTGCTTGACGGCTTCATGGCTCTTCAGTTGCATGCCGGCAAGCCGATGTGGGCTGAGTATAAAGACATCCGCATCAAAGAGCTGAAGTAAATCCCTCTTCGAGGGAGAAAAGAGTGATGACAGTGGCAAACGGCGTGCTGTCTTTATTGGGACTCTGCGCCTGCGTCGGCTCTGCTTCCGCCGGGCCCTCCGCGGACAGGCCGCTTTCGGCATGTGTGGCCCAGGCGTGGGAGGTGTCGTGGAGTCGCTTCTATCTGCCGAGGACGCACCTGTTTTACGACTATCTGACCAGCTATGAGCCGGGCAAGGAGCTGGCACACCTCCCGACCGCCGCTGAAGTCGCACGGCAAGATCCCAACGAATGCGGATACGGGACCGGCATGGAGGACGGTATGATCTCTGCCGGCGTCATGCTCGCCCTGCTCGTGGATCGATACGCGGTCACGCGGGAAGAGTCGCTCCGCGCACGCGCGCACGACGTGTTCCTGGGCGTCAGGCTCTGCGCGACAGCCCATGGCGTGACGGGATTTCTGGCACGCGCGGTCTGCCACGAAGATCTCAAAAGCGTTTATCCGAACTCCTCGCGCGATCAGTATACGCACGCCGTCCACGGGCTTTGGCATTACGCGCGCAGTCCCCTGTGCGCGCCCGCGACCCGCGGGGAAATCGGCCTGATCCTCTCCGCTATCGCTGACCGCATGACGCGTAACGTCATCCCGGAGAACGACTATGATTCGCTCCGTGCCGACGGTTCGCGCGACACGCGCGGCATCAGCCGGATGTGGAACGTCATGGGGCACGAGGCAGCGCGCCTGCCGATGATCTACGCGGCCGCTTGGGACGTAACCGGAAAGCCGGAGTATCGCGAACGCTATCTGAACTACTTGGACCAGGCTGTCAAACAGTCGGTCGACATCGACGGGCGGCAGGCCACCTATGCCTTGTTGCAGATGCAGGGCTCGTTGGAAGTGTTAGAGGCGTTGGAGAAGAATCCCGGGCGGAAACGCCAGATGCGCGAAATCATGGCGGCGACCTCCCGGCGGTGCGCCGCACGCGCGCTGAATGCGGACCGCAGCGCCGTCGGCCTCGACCTGACCGCGCTCTGTACGGATTGGCGGACAACGGAGGGGGTCAGCTCCAAAGGAGCATACCGCAAGGTCTGGTACAACATCCGCGAAAGCGGCGAGGCCGCGCTGACCCAGCTGATGGATCCGGAAACGCCGTTTTCAGATGAGCAGCGAACGCTGCTGGTCCGTGCTCTCACGCGGCTGGATTACAACCGTGTTTCGAGCGGCGGGATCTTTTATCTTCAGGCCGCCTACTGGAAAGCCCGCAAACGCAACGAGCCTTTTAAAGAAGAATGATTCCGTTTTTTTGAACGAGAGGCGGAATTCAAGTTGAAGCGGCGGGCAATCTGCCACCGGTGGTAGCGGGACTCGCCTTGAGAGTCGCAGCCTTCATCGGGCTGGCTCAGGCCCCCGGAAGTCCATAAACCCGGTGGACGCGCGGGCATGCGAACAGGGTTTCACCCGCCGCCGGAGCTAGCCGGTCCAGCTCGCTGTGGGTGATCGCCACCTCCAGTGGATGACCTTGCATCTCTGCTAACAGCCTGACCAGAGGACCCGCTGTGCGGATCGCGCGCACCGTCACCGGCAGACGACCCTCGCCCGGCTCGCGTGTCATCTCGATCTCGTGCGGGCGCACATACAGCGGGCCTGTTTCTGCCGCAGGCCCAGCCAGCACATTAACCGCGCCCAGGAACTTGCAGACAAACGGGGTCTGTGGGCGGTTGTACACCTGATCCGGCGTGCCCGCCTGCTCGATGCGCCCCGCGTCGATCACCACCACGCGGTCCGCGACATCCAGTGCCTCGTCCTGATCGTGTGTGACGAAAATCGTGGTGACACCCAAATCGGCGTGGCGCTCCCGCAGCCAGTGGCGAAGCTCCACGCGCACCTTGGCATCCAGCGCACCGAAAGGCTCATCCAGCAGCAGCACGCGCGGTTCCACCGCCAGCACGCGGGCCAACGCCACGCGCTGCCGCTGGCCGCCGGAAAGCTGATCCGGATAGCGCTGGGCGATCCACTCCAGCTGGATGATGCCCAGCAGAGCGTGAACACGCTTGCGGATTTCGTCTTCTGCCGGCCGCGAGGCCCGCGGCCGGGCCCGCAGGCCGAAGGCGATGTTTTCGTAAACGGTCATGTGCCGGAAAAGCGCGTAGTGTTGAAACACGAAGCCCATGCGCCGCGCCTCGGGATTCCCCTCCGTCACCCGCTTCCCCTCGCAGAAAACGTCACCGCTGTCCGGCGTCTCCAGTCCGGCGATGATGCGAAGCAACGTGGTCTTGCCGCAGCCGGACGGCCCCAACAGGGCGATCAACTCGCCTTTGGCCACGGCGAGCGTCACACCCTTCAGCACCTCGGTGTTGCCGTAGTGTTTGCGGATGTCCCGTATGTCAATACTCATGCCACGCCACCTTTCGGTTCTTCTTCGGCTGCCGAGGCTTCGCCGGCCCGCCGCTTGCGGGCCGTCTGCCATTCGGTGATGCTCCGCACCACGAGGGTGATCAGCCCCAGCGCCGCCAGCAGCGAGGCCGCCGCGCTCGCCGAAACCAGCTCGTAATCGTTGAACAGCGCCTCCACGTGCAGGGGCAGTGTCTCGGTTTTGCCCCGGATGTGTCCCGATACCACCGAGACAGCGCCGAACTCACCCATCGCGCGTGCGTTGCACAGCACGATCCCGTACAGCAGGCCCCACTTGATTTCCGGCAGCGTGACTTTCCTGAAGATGCGCCACCAGCCTGCGCCCAGTAGCCGCGCCGCTTCCTCGGCCTCTTTCATGCCTGTTTCCATCAGCGGGATCAGTTCGCGCGCCACAAACGGCAGCGTCACGAACAGTGTCACCAGAACAATCCCCGGCACGGCGAAAATGACCTTAATTTCATGCGCGGCCAGCCAGTCGCCGCACCAGCCGTTTTTACCGAACACCAGCAGGAAGAGCAGTCCCACCACCACCGGCGAGATCGAGAGCGGCAGATCGATCAGCGCCAGGATCAGCCGCCGTCCCGGGAAAGGGCCCCGCGTCAGCGCCCACGCCAGGAAAATACCCATCACGGTGTTGAGCGGCACGGCGAATGCCGCGGTCAGCAGGGTCAGCCCGATGGCGGCACGCGCGTCTTTGTTGGCGAACGCGTGCAGGTACCCCGCCAAACCTTTCGAAAAGGCGGTTGCCAACACATGCGCGAAAGGCAGCAGGATCACCAGTCCGATGTGTAGGAAGAGGAAGAGGATAAGCGTGCGCCGCACCCACTGCGGATCGCGCGCGCCGCTCGGAAGATTCTCTTTCACGCGCGTCATGCCGCACCTCCGAGGGTCTTGCCGTTGCCGGAGCGTCGCCCGTGCCAAGTCTCCAGCAGGTTGACCGTCAGCAGCAGCACAAAGGAGAGAGCCAGCATGCCGAAGGCCAGAACGGTCGCCCCGGTGAAATCATAGGATTCCAGCCGCGCGACGATCAGCAGCGGCAGAATCTCGGAGACGCCCGGCAGGTTGCCTGCGATGAAGATCACCGACCCGTATTCGCCAAGACCGCGCGCGAACGCCATGGTCGTCCCCGAGAACAGCGCTGGCGCGAGCGTCGGAAAAACCACACGCCGGAAGGTGTAGTCCCGGGTCGCACCCAGGCAGGAAGCCGCCTCTTCGAGCGCCGTGTCGAGCGCCTCGATCACCGGCCCCGTCGCCCGAACCACGAACGGGAAACCCACGAAGACCAGCGCCACGAACACGCCCAGCGGCGTGTAGGCCACCTGCACGCCCAGCGGGGCCAGCAGCCGGCCCACCCAGCCCTCGGGCGCGTACAGGCCCGACAGCGCGATGCCAGCCACCGCCGTCGGCAGGGCGAACGGCAGATCCACCAGCGCGTCCAGGAATCGCCTGCCGGGAAAGCGGTAGCGCGCCAGCGCCCAGGCGGCGGCGAAGCCGGTCACCGCGTTGAACAGCGCCGCCAGTAGCGACACGCCAAACGTGAGTCGGCAGGCCGACAGCACGCGCTCCTCCGTAAACGTCGCGGCGAACGAGGAGAACGGAATTCCGAGCCCCCGGATCACGAGGGCGGAAACCGGGATGAACAGTAGCAGACCCAAATAAGAGAGCCCGATTCCGAGCGCCAGCTTTCCTTTTTTCTTGCCCGCTTTAGCCATCCGGTACCCTTAGAATTTCGCGCTGATCTCGAACCGCAGATAGTAGGCCGTCTCAGGCTCGCTGGTGTAGTCCCCCGCATCCAGCAGCTCGGCCAGCACCGCGCCGTTGAGATCGCCCCGCCCTGCGAACGCTTTCCGCACCAGCGGAAAATCGTAGCGCGCCATCAGGAACAGTCCGCGGTACGCGTCTCCGTTCGCGTTGTCCTGCTCGGCGGCATAATGTGGCCCGCCCTGAATGAAGGCCGTGTGGTCCTTCGCCGGACGGATGCCCACTTCCGCATGCGGATAGATCAGGTTCGACCAGCGGTACGTCGCAGTCTCGCCGCTCATCAGCTCGCTGAACCACGTCGAGCGGTTGAAGACCGGATTCCAGCCCGTGTCTGTACCGCCTGCAGTCGGATCATCGTACCGCTCGTCATCTCCGGACAGATAGAGAACCGCGACGGTCGCATACGGTTTCCATGTGTACGTGGTTTCAGTATAAGTTAAACCGCCGTAGGACATCCATGCCAAAATGTCGCGATCATCGACCGCTCCGCTCTCTTCGATCTGGCCGGCTTGGAGCGCGCCTTCGGCTTCGGCGGACCACTTCTCGCTCAGTTGCGGCATGACCCGCATGCCCAGCGTGTCGTAGCGGCGCGCGGGCAGGCGCTTGCCGTTGCCTGCGAACCAGCGCGTTTCGTCTTTGTAAATGGAGTAGGCCTCGAAAGGCAGCTCGTCGATGGAGGCGTTGCGGTAGTAGGCAATGGCTGCCCGCTCCGTCAGGTCGCTGTCGGCGGTCTCCGTGCGGGTCTGATACTTGGTCAACTCATAATCGGTGTCACCCCAGGTCCAGTGATCCTCCGGACGTTGCCAGACGCCGACCAGATCGAGGGTGCTTTTTTCAGAGAGCTGCAGCACCGCCTTGACCGCGTCGAAATAGGCCGAGCGTGAGCCGTCGCCGCCCGTGCCGTCGCTGATGACGCGTCCCGCACCGTACTTCAGGTCTTGCCGCCCGATCCTGAGATCGACACGCTCGTCCCAGAGGTTGTTGATGTCGAAATACAGGTTGTCGATGAAAAGCTCGTCCGGAAAGTCGTATTGGTCTTTGGCGTTGCGGTAACCTCTGAACTCGTCCGCGACCCGCCCGAACAGGGTGTAGTCTTTGTAGGACGCCTTGCCCCAGACGCGCGTCCGCAAACGGTAGTAATCCTGATACTTTGTGTCCTGCGGGTCTGTGGCCGTCGCGGCCGTTTTGTTGTTCTGGAATTTGGGTGCGTTGTCCTTGAAGTCGTAGCGGAAACGCGCGTCTGCGCCTGCCTTGGCGCTCAGGCCCGTCTTTTCCTTCGCGTCCTTCACGCCCTTCACGTCATTCGTGTTCTGTGCCTGCGTCGTCGCTACGGCCAAGGCCGCAATAAGTAACATGCTTGTTTTCATGGCTGCTGAATATCTCTTCTCGTCAATCCCCGCTGCAATTTTCTTCACTTTTTCATGATCTGGTCAAACGTTCCACCCTCGTCGAAATGGGTCTTCTGTGCCTGCGTCCAGCCGCCGAAATTCTTGTCGACCGTGTACATCCGCACCTGCTTGAAGGTCGTTATCAGCTCAGGGGGGACGCCGTTGGTTTCGGAAGGACGGTAGAAGTTTTTGGCCGCGATGGTCTGGCCCTCAACGGAATACAGATGCTTCACATAAGCCTCGGCGACGGCGCGCGTCTTTTTACGGTCCACCACCTTGTCGACCACTGCGACCGGCGGCTCCGCCAGAATGGTGACCGAGGGCATGACGATCTCGAAGCCTTTCGCGGGAAACTCCTTCACGGCCAAGAACGCCTCGTTTTCCCACGCCAGCAGCACGTCGCCGATGTTGCGCTGCGCAAAGGTCACGGTCGCGCCGCGTGCGCCGGAGTCCAGCACCGGTACCTGTGCGAACAGTGCCTTCATGAACGCGCGTGCCCCTTCTTCGCCGCCGCGCGTCTCGCTGGCCCACGCCCACGCCGCGAGATAGCTCCAGCGGGCCGCGCCCGAGGTCTTGGGGTTGGGGGTGATGATCTTCACGCCCGGCTTGATGAGGTCGCCCCAGTCCAGAATCTTTTTGGGATTCCCCTTTTTCACCAGAAAGACGATCGTCGAGGTGTAGGGGGAGCTGTTGTGGGGCAGCCGCTGCTGCCAGCCCTCTTGGAGCAACCCGCCGAACCGCCGCAGGGCGTCCACGTCATAGCTCAAGGCCAGCGTCACCACGTCAGCCTCCAGTCCGTCCACCACGGCACGCGCCTGCTTGCCCGAACCGCCGTGCGACTGGTCGACCGTCACCTCTGCGCCGGTCTGCGCCTGCCAGTATTTCGCGAACGCCGCGTTGTATTCTTTGTAAAGCTCGCGTGTCGGATCATACGACACGTTCAGTAGACTCGTCTGCCCGTAAGCCACCGCACTCAGCAAAAGTCCTGAAACCAATCCCGTTATCTTCATGTTGTCTCCTTTCAATAAAACCGTTCTTTGCTCCTGCAAGTTCAGCCCTTGAAGTCCGTAGGCATCTCCAGCATATCCGCAATCGTCGTTTCATCCAGAATTGCCGCGACCGCGTCGCGCGCCCGTTTCATCACCGGCCGGATGCAGCAGGTTTTCTCATTGCCGCAGTCGGGGCAGTGACGGTAGGCCGTCACGCTGACGCATGGCACCAGCGCCAGCGGGCCGTCCATCAGGCGTACCACGGTGCTGACGGTGATCCGGTCGGGAACCAAAGCCAGTCGGTTGCCCCCCAGACGCCCTTTGCGGCTGATCACCAGCCCACCCCGGTTCAGCGCCAGCAGGATACGCTCCAGATATTTGCGCGGCATGCTCTCGCTGCGCGCCAGCTCGGCGACCGTCAGCCACTCGTCTTTCGCAAGTCCCGCCAGCCTCACCAGCGAACGCAACGCGTATTTCGTGCTTCGATTTAGCATTTTTCCTACCTTTATGATGGGAATATAGCACTTTTATTCCTACCAAGCAAGGAGGTTTTTTAACAAATCCCATGAGCAAGACGTTCGGTCTTCGTCGACCTTGACCAGGTCGTGCTTCAAGCTTTCCTTTGGGGCACGATCTATGCTAACATTGATGCATATGTTGTATGTTCAGACTTGTGATTTTAAAGTAAGTACGGTTTTTCTTTCTTTTGCTTTTGCCGTGTGTACGACGCTCCTGCGGGCCGCCACAACGGTTTATACCCCTGCGCCGTTCAGCGACTACCAGCCGATCCTTGACCGTATGCCCTTCGGAGCATTGCCACCCGGTTTTGGGCAAGTAGCAGTTGATCCTGTGCAGACCCAGACCGACGCGCAGCTCCTTGCCGAGCAGCAGAAACTGGCAAAACAAGTCAACATGTCCGCGGTCACCATTACCCCGAACGGCGCAACGGCCATCGGCTTCACCGATCTCTCCGAAAAGCCGCCGGTAAGCTACTACCTGCTGGTGGGCGACTCTGCGGGAGGCTGGACCGTGGTGAATGCCGACTACGATGAGGAGTGGGCTCAGATCGAGAAGGAGGGCGTGACCATCACGCTTCAGCTCGGCAAGGGTCTGATCGACGCGCCGCCGGTGGCCAGCGCCGCGCCCGTTGCTCCGGCCGCCACAGTCGCGCAAGCCCCGGCGGCTGCCGCCCTCACCGCTGCGGATCCGGCCCTCCCCGCGGAAGAGCCTCCGGCCATCATCCTGCGACCTTCGCAAATTGCCAGTGTGACGCCACCGGAGCCCAGTTATCCAGCGACCGAGAAGGCGGAGATGGATTTGCGACGCGATGAAATCGCCAAAATCAAAGAGTCGGGCGGCGACCTGAAGTCGTATTTGCAGAGGTTACGCGAGCGCAAAGCCCAGGAAAGAGCTGATAAAGAGACTGCCGAAATCGCTGCCCGTGAGAAACTGCAGGAGCTGGCCCGCAAGATTTCTCAAGATGAACTGGCTAAGCATGAACGGGCGATCAACCTCGACCTGATCGCGCAGGGTGCCAAGCCTGTTTCCAGCATCGAACTCTCTCCTGAAGAGGAAGAGGCGCTGGTCGATAAAGGGGTGCTGGCGCCTTGAAGATAGGGATAAGGCCTTGGACATGGCGTGGCTTTTTGCCAACGGATTCGCTGAGGTGAAACCTCGCCCACTTACCCCCTGTTACCTTTTTAAACCAAAATAGGAAACACCATGAAGACAAGCATTCTGGCTCTGACGATGTTCGCGCTTGGCACCGCCCTCTGCGCCCAACCTGCTCCGCAACCGCCTGAAGCCGGCGGGAGTGGGAGCCCGTCCACGAAAGCGCCGCGCGCGATGGATACTGCCGCTCGCTCCAACATGTTGGCCAAGACAGGTGGCATCGTTCTGTCGCCAATCGAAGGGCCTTCGATGTTGATACTCAACCTCCAGAAACGCGTCGCCGCTTCCGCTATCAACGCAACCGTGGATCAGTTTCAGAAGCTGATGCGATTGCCCGTCACGCTGAAGGCCAAAGCTTCCGACGAACCGGTTACGGAGGCGCTGAAGGCTCTGCTGAATAAAGACACCGCAGTCGTCGTGGTGATCACTGACTCGCCCGGCTACCCCTCACTGTTGGTCGCCCCTGAGAGCCGTTGGGTGCTGGTGAACGTGGCCGCATTGGACGGGGCGGGTTGTTCAGCAGAGAGGTTAGCGGACCGGTCGCTGAAAGAGTTGTGGCGCGCAGTTGGTTTTCTAATGGGTGCGGCCCATTCGACGAACGAACATTGTGTGCTTAAGCCGGTATTTTCACCTGCCGATCTCGATGCGCTTGAGACCAGGACGCTCTGTCCAGAACCGTTCGGTAAAATCATGGACCAAGCTAAGAAGCTGGGAATGAAACTTCAGCGCATGACGACGTACCGCAAGGCGGTCGAGGAGGGCTGGGCTCCCTCGCCGACGAACGACTTCCAGAAAGCGATCTGGAACGAGTTGAAGAAATAGGAAACCCCGGCATGTGCCAAAGCAGGACACGCTTGTATTCGTATGCACCCGCCGTAGATGTCGTCGTCTTTCCTCGAGCGGTCTTTTCAAGAACGACACCTTAAGGTGCTTGCCATTGACAAGTCTGGCGTAAGCGGAACGTGAGTGACCGATCGGGGGGGGGCTAAAGGTTTAGCAAAGGCAAAATGAGGGACTTGCAAATCGACAATGGCAATAAAACGAATTGTTTTCCCGCATCGGCACGACCGCACATAGCATAGGTTTATTAACTTGGCGTCTTGGTGTGAGGTGTTTCGGTTGTGGTGTCACGTGATGATTCTCAGCGGAGTTCGAATGACCTTCTTTCTTTAGACCTCAAACGCCTGATCGTAGTTTTTTTCAATCTATAATTGCGGCCAAAAGTAATCTCGCCGCCACGAAACGGTTCACGCTACCTACGGCGGTTCGACAAGCGTTATGGGAATTAGTGCTGTTCCACGTGTTTAAAAAAACAAACCCCGGAACGAATTCCGGGGTTTGTTTTGATTGAATAAGCTTGTTAGCCGTTCAATGATTACTTGTGGTTCTTACGGCGGAGGCCGAGCACGGCCGCACCGAGAGCCAGCAGAGAGAGCGAGGTAGGCTCAGGAGCAACCGCCAACCAGCCTCCGTTAGATGCCCATACACCGGGACCCCAAGAAACAGCTCCGGGAGGGGTTGAAAGGTCATCCGGTCCGGACGTTACCGATTTCATCGTGCTGTATACGAAATACGTAGCAGACTGATAGCTGGCATTGTTAAACACGATGGCATACGCACTCTGAGCGATATTGGCGGTCAAGAACGCATCCTGCTTTTGGTTAGATGCCAAGGCACCAATACCACCTGATGCGGCTGTGGCGGTCTTCCCGTCGATGATCTTCCAGCCGGCACCTGAGGCTCCGACCAAACCGCCACCGTTATAATTACCCGCCGCGATCGCGGTAAAAACGGAGCTGACATCTGTGCCAACCGTCAGAACCAGCAATGCGGCATATGCGTTACCCGCAGTCAGCGCTCCGGTCGGGGCAGCCGTAACAGCCGACGTCGACCATTGCACAACACCCGCCATACCGCTTGTCGCGATGAAACCCGCGACAAGGAATGCAACCATTGATTTCTTCATTATCATTTTCCTTTTCATATCCAGATGCGAACTGCACCTGAAAATCACAGTTCCAAGGTATACTTAAGGGTGCCAGACCCAGCCGAATACTTGGTCACAAAGAATCCAGCAGCCGTATTGATCTGATCGGCCGTCAGAATATAGTCGCCCGTATGCCAACCGGTCAACGTATACGTTCCGGCTACGCCGTCATCACAGGTGAACGAATAAAGGTAGGTGGACCATGCGCCAGCTTCATAGAATGCCATGGCATCGTCTTCCCCAAGTCCCGTCACCGTAAGACTGTTGATCGCCACGGTCAGCGGACGACCGATTCCGACAAGGGTCTTCGTTCCGCCGCCTGCGAGGGCGATCACGGGCGTGGTCTTTTTCACTTCGCCAGCCAGCGTCACGCTGCGTGTGCCGGAAACGGGAGTGATAAAGAACGCCGCGCCCAGACTCACATTTGCTTGTGACAAGATGTAATCACCCGTGTGCCAACCCGCCAGATTGTAGGTTCCGGCGACACCGTCGTCACACGTGTAAGAGTATAGGTAAGTCGACCAAGCCCCGCCGACATAGAAAGCGATCGCATCGTCTTCCGCGAAGTTGCCGGTCATGAGCGACTGGATGTTAATCACATCCGTAGCGCTGCCCACATCGATAAAACTCGAAGCGACAATCGACTTGCCGGCGATTCCGTCAACAGACGCATACCCGACGATGTTGACGCTCTCGACCTGAGCGAAAACCGCGCTGGCCAATGCGCACGCTGCAACTGTAGTCATTAACTTTTTCATTATCCAACCTCCGTGGTGAAGTCAGGATTCAGCGATTAGCAATCAGGAGTTGGTCCGTTTTGTCTGATGACCCATGAACCAACACCCTAATGAACTAACGTACTGCTTCCTGCTTCCCCTTTCGTTTAGGAGACCTTTTCCAATCCAAATACGTGCATAGTTTACCCGAGGGTATCCGGCACGTCAACAACCTTTTCGAGAAACTTACACTTTTCCAGGAGCGATAAATCGGACTTCAGAATCCAGTTGTCAGGTTTTCGGAGAGAGTCTCTCTTCATCCTTCATCCTTCATCCTTCATCCTTACTTGTCACGGGGTCGGGGTTCTCCGCTCCGGCAGTTGATGCGACCAAATCCCGCATCGACCGTTTACCCTTCTCGGATCGCCCGGACGTGTGATCTCGTGCTGCCTGCGACCAGCCTCACGATTCCGGATGTTACAACGAGTCACAACGAAAGAATATTCAACTCCACCCGGAATCTTTCGGCAGGCTTGGAGCCCCGCGTTTTCACCCGTCTCGTCTCGGATCAACTTTCGCTGATCGCCCTTTTTCCTTTTAAAACGTGCACTTCTCAATATAACGGGAACACTTCCGCACCCGCGGAAACGACCCCACCTTTTTTACGACGAGTGTAATTTACCTCAACATGGCTGGGGAGCGCAAGCGGAAAAAGTGATAAATTATGAAAAAATTGGCGGAACCTGAAAGCGGAGGCGATCGGGGCGGGAGGCCGTGCGAATCGGTGTTGCACGCCAAAAAAGGTGCTCGGGTCTTGAGTTTGAGGGCCAGGGGTTAGGGGCGCAGTGTCCCGTTTTCAGGAAGCGAGGAAGGTGCCGACTGGCGGATGCGGGGCCAAGCGAGAAATAAGAGTCCGGCGGCCACGGTTGTGAGAACGAAAACGATGAGGAACAAGAGCCCGGTTGACGGCGTTCGGCGGACGAAAGTCGAACGTTTGGACACGGTGACAGGGGGGGGCGGCGCACGATAAGGAGGTGTCGGAGGGGGCTGGGCCTTCTCCGCTGTGGGGGTGTTTTCGGCCGTCGGTGCACGGAGAGCCGAGGAGGGCGTGTGATTCTCCGGTTGGCCGACGGCGGCCTCGAGCCTGAGCGTTTCCGGAGGGGTCTCTTGGGTCGGAGCTTCGGGCAGTGCGTCGGCAACGCGGACGAGAAGCACGGAGACGTTATCCTCGCCGCCGGCGTGGAGCGCCTCATCCATCAGCAACCGTGCGAGCGTGTCCAGCGGAGCGGAGCCATGTTCGTGCAGCAGTTGCTGGAGGAGCAGGTCCGGGACCATCTTGCTGAGACCGTCGGAGCAAAGCAGGAAAAGGTCGTTGGGCTCGATGTTGACAGACGTCTCCTCCAGTTCCACGGTGTCTTCGAGACCCACGGCACGGGTGATGACGCCGCGGAACATGGCGGGCAGGTCGCCTTCGTCCGCGAGGCCTGCGGCGGCGGCAACGGAGTGGTCGGCGCTGAGCTGGACGAGCGTGTCGTTGCGGTAGCGATAGGCGCGGCTGTCGCCGGCATGCAGGATCAGCGCCCGCGAGGGGGTGATGCGGTCGAAGGCCAGCACCACGGCGGTGGAGCCGGACCCGACGAAGCCTCTTTCGTCGGCGTGTGCCTTGATCCATTGGCTGGCGGAGTCCAGGGCACGGGCGATGAGTCGGGCCGAGGCCTTGGCCGTCAGGGCAAAGGGCGCATCGGTTGACTCGGTGAAGGTTTCGCGCAGGGCATCGGCCACCGCTTGACTCGCGACCGCTCCACCCTGGACGCCGCCCATGCCATCGGCGATGCAGAAGACGCCCTGCTTGGGAAGCCTCACCAGCGCGTCCTCGTTGTTGGGACGACGATATCCGATATCGGTGAGTTCGGCGGAGGTGAGGTAAGAAAAAGGAGCTGTCATGATGGGGTACGTTCGGCTCAAGGCTTGGGGAACAGGATTGTCTCTCCTAGACCTGAACATAGATTAACGGATTTGGATCAGCGAGTGAAGACGGAAAATTCATCTCTTTCCCCACGCGAGGCTGCGGGTGGAAAAGGCGGCCTTCAGAGCACGCGTCGAGAATTCCGTCAGGTCGGCTTCGGTCCAGATCGTGCCGATGCTTGCAAGGTCGTGCGCGTCTGAAGAACGGATAAAGGGAAGTCCAAAGGTTTTGTCGCTCCAGGCCGCCACCTCCGCGTGACGGCTGAGCTCCACCGCGTCGAAGCCCTCGTCGCCCGCCAGCCCTCCCAGTTGCGAGGTGACGCTGAAGACGGGGCGGTCGAGGTGCGCGGCGATGAAAAGCCCTCCCAGTTCATGAACGCGCTGCCCCACGTCGCGCAGCGACAGACACGTGGGTGCTCCGAGCAGGCGCCACTCCAGCTCTTTGACGTTTTCATCTGCATCGACCACGGCCTGATAGCCAAAAACCTCGGGTTGATTCACCCGTTTGGGCAGCGCGTCATAGCAGGTTTCGGTCATGGCGGCGGCTTGTTCCAGCGTGTCGAAGACCGCGAGGCTGTGGACTTCTTCAGACGAGGTCACCTCCATGCCGAACAGGCAGCGGAGGGTTTCGCGCCGGCACGCTTCCGCCAGCGCTGGGCTGTTGCGCGACGAGTTGTGGTCCGAGAGCATAATGCCGTCCAGTCCCGCCGCTTTTGCGGCCCGCACGATGGCCGAGGGCGAGGAGTCGAGATCGCCGCAGGGCGAGAGGCAGGAATGGATGTGGAGGTCGAAGCGAAACATAGGGGAAATTGTAAAGGGGAAACGGGCTTGGGGCAATAGGCAATCGAAACGGGACACATCAGCCGTTTTCCCCTTCGTGCCCGACGTCTTTTTATGATATCTTTTTGCGCATGTTGCACCTGCTCAGAAAACAACTCGGACATGACGCGCACCCGCTGGTGCAGTTTCTCAAGTATGGCATCGCGGGGGGGCTGTCGACCGCCACGCATATCACCACCTTTTTCCTTTGCGGCTGGTTCTTTTTGCCGTGCCTGACGCAAGAGGACATCACCGTCAAACTTCTGGGGCTTACCGCGCCCGCGCTCTCGGAGGCGCGAACATCGCCTGCGCGCTGTTCATCAATTACGCCATGCGCAAGTTCGTGATCTTTAAGGGGTAGGGCGGAATCAATCATTCCGTCATATGGCGCCGGCCGGAAGTTGGGATTCCGGTTCAGACCTACAGGATGCTGAGCGCATCGACGTCGATCGCCATGGAGATGCCGACGGGCAAGGGCTTTTTCGTACTCAGCTCGCGCAGCGGGCGCGTCATGGCCCTCACGGTCGGCGCGCGCAGCAGGATCTGGTAGCGGTAAAGCCCCTTGGCCTTGGCGAGTGGTGCGGGGCAGGCTTCGGAAACCCGCACGGTCGCCCTGCAGGTCGCCCGCAGCAAATCGCGGGCGTAGGTTTCGGCGCTGAAGCGCACCTTTTCCTCGGACTCGCCTTTGAAGGTGAGGCATACCAGATGGGTGTAAGGCGGATAGCCGCCCTCCTTGCGGTCGGCCAGTTCCAAGGCCGCGAAGGGTGCAAACCCCTCGTCCGACGCTGCGGCGCGCACAGCCGGATGCTCGGGCGAGTAGGTCTGAACGAAAACCTCGCCCGGCAATTCGGCGCGGCCCGCGCGGCCCGACACCTGCGCCAGTAACTGGTAGGTACGCTCGGATGCGCGGAAGTCGGGCATGTGCAGGCTCGTGTCAGCCGAGAGCACGCCGACCAGCGTGACGTTGGGGAAGTCGAGGCCTTTTGCGATCATCTGCGTGCCGATCAGGATGTCAGCCCGTCCGCTCTTGAAAATGGCCAGCAGCTCGTCGTGGCTGTGCTTGCGTGCGGTCACGTCCGCATCCATGCGCAACACCCGCGCCTGCGGGAAGCACTTCTGCAGGGCGCTCTCCACGCGTTGCGTGCCGAAGCCCGCATACTTGAAGGACGGGTCGCCGCAGTCGGGGCATGCCTCGGGCACCGTCCGCCAGCCGCCGCAGATGTGGCAGCGCAGGCAGGTGTCGGCCTGGTGAAAGGTGTAGGCCACGCTGCAGTCGGGACAGGTGGCGGCAGTGCCGCACGAGGGGCAGACCAGCGAGTTGGCGTAGCCGCGCCGGTTGAGGAAGAGGATCGACTGCTCGCCGCGCTCCAAACGTCGCTGGAGCGCCTCCAACAAAACGCCAGAGAAGATCTGGGCGTGGCCGGTATGGGCTGTCTCCTGCCGCATGTCCACGACCTGCACGCGCGGCATGGGGCGCCCCGCCACGCGCTTGGCGAGCTGCGCGACCGAGTATTTGCCCTTGGTGACATTGTGCCAGGTCTCCATGGCCGGGGTTGCGCTGCCCAGCACCACCGCGCACCGCTCCAGATAGCCGCGCATGACCGCTACGTCGCGGGCATTGTAGCGTGGGGTCTCGTCCTGCTTGTACGACGGCTCGTGCTCTTCGTCGACCACGATCAGCCCCAGGTTTTTGACGGGCGCGAAAACCGCGGAGCGCGGCCCCACCACCACGGTGGCCTCGCCGGTGCGGATGCGGTGCCACTCGTCGAAGCGTTCGCCGTCACCCAGTGCGCTGTGCAACACGGCGATGCGTGCGCCGAAACGCGAGGCGAAGCGTTGCACGGTTTGCGGCGTAAGCGCGATCTCCGGCACCAGGACGATGGCGCCCCGGCCCTGCTCCAGCGCGCGTGCAATGGCCTGGAGGTAAATCTCGGTCTTACCCGACCCGGTGACGCCGAACAGCAGCAGAGGTTTCGGCGCGTCCGTCGAAACCACTGCTGAAGGAGAATCGAGGATTGAGGGGTGTGGAAAGGAGTTGGACGGCTCCAGCAGCGCGAGAATCTGCGCGAGGGCGGCGGCCTGTTCCGGCATCAGCGTCAGGGGACGGGTCGGCAGGATTTTGCGGTTGGCGAGTGGGTCGCGTCGCAGGCAGCGTTTTTCGATCACGGCGGCGCCCTTGTCAGCCAAGGCCCTGAGGGTCTGCGGTGTGCAGGCGAACTCGCGCGTCAGGCTGTGCAGCCAGCCCCCACCCACGCGGCGTAAGCCGCCGAGCAGTTCGGCTTGGCGCTTCGTGAGGTCGAACGTTCCCTCGCACGGGGAGACGTAAAGCTGCTCCTTGGCCTTCATGTTGCGGTTGCGCACGGCAGCGGGCAGCATGCAGCGCAGAGTCAGCTCGAAGGGCGCGCACAGGTAGTCAGCCATCCAGCGTGCGAGGGCGATCAGCGGGGGCGAGAGATAGGGCACGTCGTCTTCCAGCGCGAGAATGGGGCGGAGGCAACGAGCGTTAGCAGGTGCTCCGCTTTTCAGGGGCAGTGGCTCGCGGGGGGCCGGCAGGGAGAAAAGGTCAGGCTCGGCGGCGGCGGTTGACGCCGCGATTTCGACAATGTAGGCGTCGATGATGCGGCTGCCAAAGGGAACGCGTACTCGCTGGCCGACAAGCAGGCGTGGCACGAGGACCTCCGGCACGGCGTAGTCGAAGAGCCGGTCCGCTGAAATCTCTGTGGCCACACGAACGATCATGATGAAACTCGCCGCTATAAGTAAAAAAAAGAGGGCAGAAAACTCTGCCCTCTTCGCCTTGCATCACAGCACGATCAAAACCAACCTTAGGGTTCGAGGTACTTCAGCTTGGGATCGGCGTTGGAAATGTCGAAGTACTGGTTGTTGTAAACAACCGCGTGCTGACGGTAACGGCCGCGCCCTTTCAGGATCGCTCCGCCCTTACGGACAACGACGAAACCCTTGTCCGAAAACGGCGTTTTATTCATGGGGGTTGTGGTCCATTCCAACTGAGCACCACCAGACGTACCCTGGTCGCTTCCGGAGGGTTGAAATGAGGTCGTAACAAGGGAGTTCCCTGCGATGTTTCTCGTAACGAGAGCAGGAATAATGTCTTCCATCTCGTCGCGAAGGTTACAGGCGACGATCCACATGTTATTGTCCTTCAGCAACTGCTGACCGCTGGCCTTCACGCCCGCGCCGGCAAGTTTCGAATAGTCGAAGCCGTCCACCAGCGGACTCCAGTTCGCGGCATCAGAACGCTTAGTCTCGTTGTAGATGTATTTGAAATAGTCGGTGCTTGAGTTCCCTGACGCGGATTTCAGCTCGGAGTCGGCGGACTCGGCGGTCGTCGGCCAAATGGTTCCCAGACCCAGCGGTTCGCGTTCCATGTTGGCGGCCGTGATAGCCACGAAGATGTCTTTTCCGCGTGTGCCGACGGCGGTCATGTTCGCCTGCAGCACGGCGCTCGAAACGGCCGGGAAAAGTGCTGCAGAGAGGATGCCAAGAATGCCGATCACGACCAGCAATTCGACGAGGGTAAAACCTTGTTGTTTAGTCAGTGTCATTTCTGTCTCCTTCGTGCAGACCGGTCTTCGGACTGCTTTTCTCATTTGATAATTTTAATTTTGCCACGATATGTCAGTAAGGTCAAGCCTAGTCGGAAAAGAAGTTTTGGGCGATGCCAATCTCCGGAGATCGCGCTTGAGCCGATGCCCCGGTTTTTGTTACAGTGCC